>Ga0123354_10004343_pt1 | contig 20073 bp, 12 predicted proteins | sample TergutLab28metaG_2_FD_97872 | JGI IMG/M metagenome (GOLD analysis project Ga0123354, IMG submission 97872) | Labiotermes labralis P4 segment gut microbial communities from Petit-Saut dam, French Guiana - Lab288 P4 | ecosystem: Host-associated > Arthropoda: Insects > Digestive system > Gut ...
GCCAAGCCGGCGAAGCGGTTCGATTCTCCGCACCGTTGTAGGCCCCAAAACTGTGCTTTCATGCACGTATTGGCGTAAGAGGGCGATAATAGGCTTATGTGGTTGCATTACCGCCTGACCTGATTTCTAGAAGAGTCGCCGCTGATTGTGTGTGTGTGTGTGTGGGCGTGCGCGTGTGTGCATGCGTGCGTCCGCGCCCCACGTAAGCATAAATTTGGCGAAATACTATGGATTATTTTGGCAATTTGTACATACGTATTCGCGCTGTAAATAGTACAAGTGTGTGGTGACGAACTGGACATATTTTTATGTTAGAGCAGCGTGTATGTGTGTTTACATAAAAGAAACCCCGTCGAAATTCTGAAGCATTGTGGCCGGTGTTAAACTACATTTTATTTCAGCTTGTCATCATCGCGTGGGAAGCATGTTCGATGTGGCCGTGCTACAAAATTCTTACTGCAGATGGCGTTATGCTGCTGAAAATCCCAAATGCCAGTATGTAAGATAATCTGTATGTTGGCAGTTTCAGACTATATTTTCTCTTTTCTTTTTCTTTTTATCCGTTTACAGTCTCGCAACCCTCGTAGCGATGAATTTGTTTGCGGAAAAATCCAGCAAACCATTTTTGGAAATACGGTACTCGGTTTTGAGTTAAGGATATGCACGTTATGTCAAGATCTAACTGTGTCGTATTTCGGGCAACGGTGTGTATAGTGCTTCATCTAATGTGGGGGGTGTATCGGCTTGCTATCCGCTAGGACTTCTTGTATCAATTAGGCCTGATGCTAGAAGAAGTTATATATGCATGTCGTCGTTGTCTTCAACCTGCTGCTGTAATTAGCCTTTATTGCTGTGTCTTCGAGAATGTTCTTTCACAGATATGAAAACAAAAGACAGGGAAGTAGTTTCTTCATATTTACGCCTGAAATATATGGAAGCTTCTCCTTCAGACAATCCCTAAAGCTAATCAAAAGAAGATTTTTTTTTTACATAACTTTGAAACCCGCTGTTGCAACAAATTAATTCCTGACATTTTTGTTGGCAGATCTCTTCCAGAGGGAAGGTATGATTTTGTAACTGCTGAAGATGTTCTACATCTTTCGAAAATGCCACTTCACTGTAACGGTTAGGTTTCGTGGATGTTCCGTTATGTGTGAACACGAATCCTCACCGTTGGCGTTCGAAAACGTCAGTCAAAAAAAAATCAGAGTAGATGTACGGGACGTTCTGGTCCAGTTTGTTTTCAGCACACCGTGCATAAGACAGTGCAGTAGCGTGAGCGCTTCGATGCTGTACTAAACGAAAGTATGTCACAATGTGCAGCACTGGTACCTTACGCCCCGTCGCTGGTATTTTCCTCCTATATACACATATCTACAAAAATCTACCAAGTGCACACATTCATTTACGCCTTCGTAGTTATGTTAAAGCAGTGAAACTCCAACGTGTTTCGAACCTTAAGGTTCATCATCAGGGAGTACATCAGATAGTTTTTGTAAATCGTATCTAATTATGTTTTTTTTAGTTGGTTAAAGCTTCATCTATTGTGTAACGTGTAGAAGAACGCAGAAAAATAAATTGGAAGTATTCCGTGTATATAGTTAAGTACACAAAGCAGAACGGAAGACTATTACACTGTATAGGAGGCATAATGTGTATGTAATGGAGGTTGTTACGACCGTATTTTCCCCTAAAAGAAGGTGAACAGGTGAAGATGTAACGAAAAGAAATATGGCGTAATTATTTACCCATCAGAATCGACCAGGCTTTTCATAGGCCTGCACTTTCAGCCAGATGCATATGCGGATGTTTGAGGCCATTAACAAGAAATTATGCTTTCTTTCAGCCGGGGAGGCGGGTCGGCAGCGCCATGCACCTCTGTATGGGCGTCTGGTGGCCGAGGAACAGTTGGCTGCGTCCATGGCTTCCACGGCCGCCACAGGGACGCCCTCTGACATCCAGGCTATGCAGGCGCGCATACCGCACAACTTCCGTGACTCAGCAACAGCCCCACTGCGCAAGCTCAGCGTCGATCTTATCAAAACCTACAAGCACATCAATGAGGTACGAAATTATGCACCTATTTAAGTAACGTGGTTTGATTGCAGGTGCAGGTCATTAGCTTTACTCAGATATAAGACACAGGGAACTCCATTGTGAGTATACAAAAGGATGCTAGAAAGTAATACCTCCTGTTTTTAAGTCAAAAACACGTATGAGTACAGACTGAAATGCGTTCAGTTACTTTAGACTTTTCTGTACGGCAAGGCCGCATGTTAAATTTCTGCCGCTTGATATCTCTGAATTGTGCTCGTAAACAATGCGGAGTGTAACGCGAATGTGTTGGTGCTGATAAAAGAGTGTGAAGTATTATAGTGTCTAACAGCAGAAAATGTGCCTAGGTTTGACGATCGTCGGCGAACGAAAGTTATCGACAGGAATTTGTAGACATGATTCCTGTTCGACGTTGCGCTGCACATGCTCGTGATGTAAAGCTGGAACAGATCTCCTTGAACATGAGTGACGAACAACGGAGCGGAAGGTAGGAGAGCGGAAAGTGGGACTTCGAAAACTTCGTTCTTATAGAAGTGCGATAGCAGCTGCGGAGGTACTGCACCTTGATTCTTTCGTCTTCATTCACTCACCATTAGCCCCGACCTGGCGTTGTCGGGTTTACGTCCCTGTCCCAAACTGAAGTAACGTTCGGAAGACATCAATATGCGTCGGACGATGAAGTCAGGATGGCGTTAATTGGTGGTTGTGTCACCAGCGTTGACATTTCTGTCGTGACAGACTTAGGAAACTAGTGAACGTTGGCGAAATTGTATGGACCGCATAGGTGATTATGTGGATAAATACCTGTATAATCGTGAACAGTGACTTCAGGAAATCTGGCCACCTTGGTTTTATTCAAGTATGTGTATCCATTTCCTTATAAAAATTATGAGGCATTGCTTTTCTACATGCACTCGTATACCCCACTATCACCCACTGCAGAATGTCTGTCACCTACGTACTCGATTTCTGACTCTTTACTGGAATGGTTCCACAAAACCAGTGCCTAGATCGGTCATACACCTACGAGTGTTGAACTTTCATTTCAGTATTGCAACAGAAACTACAAAGTTAACAGCATAAGACTGTGAAACTTGTTAAGGTAGTTGAACTTAACAGATTTTTGCAGACGGCTGAATGAGGCTGATGTACTCGTACGCATTTGTAAATCCTATCTTCTTTTATGATGGAATTTTTGGGACTGTGTTACTTTCAGAGTGCAATTCTCTGCTGTCATAGTGCAGAGATTGTTGATAGTACACATCATGCACTTCATACGGACTATTTGCTTCACTCTTGCAGGGGCTTCCTATGTTCTTGCATGAAATTATGCAGATTGTTTACCATAGAAATATTCTAAGTTTTTTGCAAACATCTGTCATTGATGTTTGCGGAAGATTATTTCCAGAGAGATAACTTTGTAATGTCAAACTCTGTTTTATGCATTTTGATTTGCAAGTTTGTAAATCCTGTCGTCAGAATGCTTGTTTACCGGCACAACCCAGGATGGGTGGAACTGGAAAGTGTATATGACAATACATGACCCAGGCTGGGCTGCTGGTTGAGATTGAAAGGTATGCACATATTGATCAAATTCTGCCGGAACTGATCTAAGGAAGAGGTAAAACTTGTTGGTCTGGGGCCCATGGACTCAATTTTGTGTAGAGTAAGGAATAGTGGCATCTGCAGTGAGAGGTGACTGTTATTGTGCCTGTTTGTAATTATGGTAGATAATAAACAGATTGTGGTAATTGACAATACTTATTATGATTGTTATTATCATCGTCACCACCACCACCACCACAACCACTTTCTCCCACACATATATAATTCTGTACAACATTCTTCTGTCGAGATTAACTGTAGACAGGTAGTTGGCACTCACTTGTGAAGGAGTAGAAGCACTGCACGCAATTGTTGGTAGGAAAGCCTGAAGTAAAGAACCACTTGCAAAGGCTTAGGCATGAATGGGAGGGTGTGTACTAGGTCCATTTGGCTCAGGTTAGGGAACATTGTGTAGGTTGTTGCAAACCCAGTAATGTAACTGTCCATTCCATAAAATGCGTTGAATATCTTAACAAGTTGAGTAGCTGTTGCGCCCTGAAAATGACTCCTGCTGTGTTTAATTAATTAATTTACAATATTTTACAAGGCGTTTTTACTTACATTTATGATCAGTCTCCATACAAGATTTTACTTTCCTGGCTCTATTCTCTTATTACTTGTCACCATCAGACCAAAAGCTAGATATGCATTTCGTGCATTGGCCATCTGTTGTATTTTGGAGCGAATAAATAAGACAACTTAATGAAGTTTTTTTGTAGGCTGCGTTCTGAAGATGTGTTTATGTGCATCATTACAAGAAAACTGTGCTGGTGTCATTCCCACCTCACATTTTATTTGTTACAGATAGTAGGAAATTATTAAGTTTGGTGTTGGAGTGACCTTCAGTGGCACGATGTTTTTTCCACCTCTTATGAAAATCGTTCGCCTCGTTCGAAAAACCGCATGGTAATCTCATAAACCTATTTGCCAGGAATGGAGTGTAGGCTGAAAAGCTACTTGACTGATCAGTTTAGGAAATGTGTTGCTGAGATTGAAACAGGTTCTTAGAGATGCGAACCTTTGATATTTCATCCTTTACATCACCATTTAGGGCAGATGTGTATTCATTGCATTTCAGCCCTCTTGTGGTAGATGATTCCAACCGGGGTTGTGATGCCATTATCAATTTTAGTCACTGTTTGTGCTGAATCTCCTTTCTGCCCTGTGTCTTTTACCCTTGTCCCATCTTATTCTTCATTCTCATGCCTGTGCCTTTCTTCCCATCTTGTCACCACCAGCATTATGGCCTCGGACATGAACTCATGACCATATACTGACCAAGGAGATAGGCGAAATGATGCTGCCCTGTGATAGCTGTGTAATGTGATAAATGGCATGTTTTTATCGGACTTCGTATTGCATATGATTAGCTAACCTGGATGTGGTGGCAAAGGGAGAAAGTTGTGCTCTAGCTGGTATTGAAACCAGCTCATCGTATTCTGTCACATAACTTAGTTGTCCCGGTTTACTGAGGGTTCATAGGAAAAGTAACGCTTTGAAACATTAGTGTATAGGTGTCTGTAGGTGATGTTAAAATGTTAATCTCGTATGACCTAAATCACTTGTAAGGTACAATTACTAATTTGAAATAAGTGCTTTAATTAAGCACCCAGTGTACAGCCTACCGAACATTCTGGTTGCGCTACACTCTTCATTATTGCAAATTGGAATCCAGGACAGAAATGTCCAGAAATGCATGGAGATTAGGAGCTGTCGAATGAGTTGGCCAATAGTTTTATGGAATGTAAATTGATGCATCACACTGCACTGAGTTCTGCGGACTGCGCAAAAGTTGTTTATTTTCAACACTTTTGCTCAGAAAGGTGTATTCACACTTTCTACTTTAGGCCGTGGGTCAGCTTCCATTAATAAAGTGCTTGTACAGGAGAATAAGGTGCTTATCGTTTTTGAAATCCAAAACCAGAGGTGATGTAGGTGAACAGGTAGTGACACAATTCAAATCACATTTTTCTATATTCCTGTTCCTTCGTATGTGGGTGGCTTGACAGTCTGTTGATGAAAATCACTGCCAGCTATCTGTTAAGGCAAAACACCAGTATGCATGATTTGAAGGAAAGTAGAGTTATATAACGTTGCTTTGCATGCCTAAGTCATACGGGGGAGTAAAGATTTGGCTGCACTCTTCTTGGCTACGGACCTAGGTAGAGGTGGGTGGTTGCCCTCATCCTGGTCTGTATCTGTGCAGGACGGAAGCGGACAGACGATGTCTCATTAAACTTCGTAAAGGAAAACAAAGAGAAAATGTATGCTAATTGAAAACTTTATTAATATTAACACAGAAGAGAGCATTCGCTAATTTCCCATTTGCCTGTTGAAGTCCAACTGCCTTCCTGACCTGTGGTTTTCCAAAGGCTTCGTGCAAATGCTAGGGTGACCCTATTTTGGATAAAGGTTTTGAGAAGTGCTCGTGAACTACCCACCGCTGCTGGTAGGGAGGAAGATATGAGTAGATGATGAGATATGGAGGTTCTCTAGGAAATTCCCCGATTTCATCGGGAGGTGACTGACTAGTGGCCCTGAAGTGCCGAGCCCAACTGCTTGGTAGCAGGGCTACCACTGACGTTGCACGTCCAGCTGACTTCCTGTGGCTGGTCTAGGAATCTGCCTCTTGTTCGGCCTGCCTGACTGTGATAGCTGGGATGATCAGATGAGTAGCTCATGCCATGGCTGTATTATGTGGCCCCCTTAGATGACATAAATCCAGCTTGGGTCAAAGCTCTCTTGTCTGGGAGAGAGCCAAGGTGGAGCCATTTCCTATGGAATATACCTTGGCATGAAGCATTCATTTCTGCCAGCACAGGTTTTGCAGCAGCTGTTTTGGTTTCTGCCCACTTATTAGAATTTGAAGGTTTGCAGAACAGCTATTTATCTTGGGCCCCTTGACACTGAAGATGAAGGTACTATGGTCATTGGAAGCATCTGTAACTGTTTACAAGTTGACACAGTTTTTACATCCCAGAAGACTTAAATCTTCTGCTGTCAAGATAACCATACTGCCGTAGTTCTGAAATGTGTTTTTATTTGATCAAGATGATGCTCCCAAAGTGTAATACAGTGAGTCCTCATTACTCGTCGTCAGTTTCGACCAGAGGGATGCCACTTACAACGAATCTGCTTGAGAATTTGTGTCGTAGTAGGCCTCTTTAAGGCATTTTAAGCTCAGGTATTGTTTAAACAGTGCCCAATTTCGAAGTCTCTTTCCATGTTAATAGAAATAAATCTGCACAGGTGAGCTGCTTGATAAAGATATTCCTTGTTGATAGAACAAAGTTGTAAATCACAGACAGAAGTTCCATGTAATTCACATTGTAGACTTCACTGTGCAATTTGAACTGCTATCCAGAACTGAAGTTTAGGATGAATGTTTTGAGGAAGACATTGCCAAGACTTTGCTGTGAATGCTGACATGGCAAGTGGCTTATATTGTGTGTGAGACCCTAAAAATGAAATAAAGTAGTCTTCATTCTTTATCAGAATTCAGTTATATATGGCACAGAATTCTGTTCAGAAAGCTGTTGAAGGCAGTATACTTTACTGTTATCAGATTCACCTAATTATTGTAGTTTCTAAGGTACTGGAATCTGTGGTCATATTAAAGTCAGCCATCTCCATTTGTCTATCAGAAGCAAACCTGTTAGTCTTGTTATCACCATTCAGAGAGTTACAGTCCTGTCGCATGATCAAACCAGCTGTTTACCAGATTGTTACCTGTTATGACTCTGCAGTAGGGTTTGAACTTAATGAGACTGAGATGTGAACATTCCACATTCACTGCAAGAACTGAAAGACAGTATTCAACAGGAAGTTACCATTTTTGCAAGATGAGCTGTTTTATGTGTTGAGAAATATTTTCAGAAGGTGTGAGGCTTACTTAGAAGCTGGAGGTCAGCATTTCAACTCTTCTGTGAAGCAAGCTGAACTGCAAGGGGAAGATGGTCTGTGAATTCCTGGTCATTGTGGGCTTCCTGTGTGTGTGTGTGTGTGTGTGTATTGTAGTTCCCATGACACCTTCCTGGCTCAGTGAAGTGATTGTAGGATCTTCTATATTATAAATGGAGGATTAATGTGGAAGAGAGGTCACATCTTGTTTTAAATAACTAGTTTTATATTCTGGAGAGAAAAGGCAAACCCTGACAAGAATTAAGTTGGGATAAGTGTAATGGCTGCAGTTTTATTGTTGTCTGACAATGCATGACAAGTGCTTCAGCACAGAACCAGTCCTGTTGGTATGAGTGGTTCAGTTGTGTAGGGCCTGTAGAATGACTCAGTTGTTGGTAGTATTTTCTACTGTTTATACAGTACAACAATGCACTTTCAACTTCACTCTCTGTGTTGGTTTTAGGTGTATGTGTCCATGGCTGTTCCTACAGTTCTCATTGTAATTTTTTGTTGTTATGTGTTGTTGATGAGACCTTATTATATATATATATATATAGTGGTAGTTGATGTGGCATGGGTTTAGTGTGATAGGAGCTGAATCATATGTTTTTTTCCACGTTAGTGAGAATACTGGCTACATTTAATTTCTCTTTCTGAATTTGTTTATTTTTAATCAAATTAAAAAAACAGTGTCCCAATTCAAATTATATTCCATACCTGTTGTACATGGGGACTGCAGTAGCACAGTGGTTAAGGTGCTGTGCTACAAATCGGAAGGTCGCTGATTCAATTCCAGCTGGTGTCATTGGATTTTTCATTGACATAAAATCCTTCCGATCGCACTATGGCCCTGGGGTTGACACAGCCTCTAACAGAAATGAGTACCAGGAGTGTTTCCTGGGGGTAAAGGCGGCCGGTGCGTAAGGCTGACAACCTACCACCATCCTGTGCCTTTGTCATGAAATCTGGGAACCTTAACTTCCTGGAACCCTCTGGGCACCTCGGGCCTGTAACGGGACTGATTTTTACCTGCTGTACATGCATTATGTTTCCAGTCCTGTGTTTTAGTTCTCACAATTATAGGCTTTGTCACATATAATATATGTCAGTCTGTAATCAGATTCCATAAGGCTTTGTAAGTGAGGTGAGTAACCTTTGTATGTTGTGGTGGCGATGGTGGCAGTTGGGGGGAGGGAGGTGGGGAGTAAGATGGAATGATGGTGGCGATTGTGTGAAGGTGTAACTGGCTCTACATACTGTATTAAACCAATTTAAATTAAATATTAATTTTAAAAAGTTAAGAAGAGAGGTTTAGTCATACGAGAGTAGAAACAGTAGTTTGGCCTGTGTTATGCCATGTAATTACAATTAACTGCAGAGATTATGTGCGCTGCGTGAATTGAGAGGATGATTGTTACAATACAGGGAAGGAAACAGCATGTCCTCTTTCAAGATACTGGTCTGATACTGGCATTGATGAATTGAGGAAATCCATAGACCACTTAGATAACAGTTGTTAAAATGAAGAAGATGACTGGACTTTGTAAGTGTGGAATTCCTCATCATGCTCCCTGTAATATCGTATTCTTACCATTATTAGGAAAGAGAAATGCTCTCACTGTGAGTAAACTGCATAAACAGCGAAAGATCTAGTGCTGCCTCATCAGAGTAAGAGCCTATAAAGACACTGATAAAAGGAATTTCCTCATTGGGGTGTTTATAAAATGGTATAAAGATGGTCAGAACTTAAATTAACTACCAGTGACACTGTCTCATTTCCAGAGAAAGTTAAGTGCATGTATGTTGGCACATAGTGCAAAAAAATTGCTATGTTCGTAGGCAAGTTAAGGGAAAACGTATGTTACAGGTGTACTATGCAAAGAAGAAGCGACGTGCACAGCAGACCCAAGGAGAAGACAGCTCGCACAAAAAGGAGCGTAAATTGTACAATGATGGGTTTGATGATGATAACCATGACTACATCATCAAGAATGGGGAGAAGTTCCTTGATCGATATGAAATTGACTCTCTTATTGGCAAAGGCTCCTTTGGTCAGGTTAGTTAATAGTAATGAGAATGTCAGTGCATTGTAACGAGGTTAATCTAAAAGGTTTAAAAAGTGAAGTACTTATTTTTAAACTTGATTTCAGTGGCCATGTTAAATCTTGAATCAGGTTGTGGACAATCATTCTTGATATTAGATTTTTTACTACCTTCATTATATTCCAAAAAAATGGATATGAAATTTCAGAATGGAAACAGAGGCATGCCCACTAGCTAAGAGACAGTTGAGGCTATTAATTGCCAACCATTTGCAAATAATAGTGAAAAAAGAACACAAAAATACATGTAATAAGTTAAGAACATGAAAAAAATTTTAAAGCAAAATATTAATAAACGAACCAGACACTTGGAAATTAGTGAATAGGAATCCATAATCTCTTACCCTTAACCTTTTGATGCCTAATGTCAACTATAGTGGTTGTACCACACCGCTAACCTCTAAAGTTGCATTTTATATATTTATTCAACAAATATAGGTACTGAATATTTTAAATGTGGTATATACTCTCCATTTCTTTCTCTTCAAAATGCAGTTTGTTTCATAATTCTAACATATTTGGTTCCTGTATTATTCACATTTTATATACAGGCTGTGCTAAAATTTAAAAAATAATTCTGGTGCCAAAAGGTTAATTGTCTGGTGAAGCTTCATAAAGATCCCTAAACCATCTGAGCCCATTATGCCTGTGTTTAATTGACATGAAGCACTGCTTACTGGTTCTTTAAATATCCAATACAAATTGAATAGGAGTACAGTGGTTCCCAAGCAAAAGTTTCCTTTGGCTGTGTTTGAAAGTCAGAAACATGTTTAGTGGCTACACTTACTATTGTGTAAAATTTTGGACGTTAAAACTATGCCTCAAGTAAGATTGTTATTAATTGACAATTTGAAGAAATCATGAAAATAAATATATCTGCCACCTTACTGTACAGCAGTTTACAGAACAGGACCATGCCCTTTGGAAATTTCATGCCTGTCAACCTGTTTGTAAATATGCATTTAGAGGTAACAGTTTCATCAGCACAGCTAGATCCACAATAGCCATTTAAGAATAATGAGTGAATTTACTGAAGATACAAAGAAAATTCTTCTCAAGAATAAAAAAGTTTTCTACAAATAAACTCGCATACTATTTTTAAATGGTTGTTACATTTGAAACTCCTTGTCCCAGTGCTTACAATTACCAAATTCATATTGGTCTGCTGGAACTCAGTAAACCTAATGGACAAGTTGAAACTCAAATACAAATAAATATGCAAGTCACTGCTCACTGAACGTTACAAATATACTGAAATATGTGAGGTTGATAGCTGGGAACATGTCACTGTTTGAGTTTCATGTGTCAGCAGTAGTATTATATGTTACATGAGGGTAGTTGTACAGCCAGTGCAGTTCACAAAAATGATGTGAAAGTTTTGTGTGTTGGTGAAGTAATAGATTTTAGACTTGTAATTTGATTTCAGTATACTAAGTTTAGAACTATTGAAGTCACAAAGTTGAAATCTGTGTACCTCATAGTTAATACTGTTTGTAATTTTACAAAATCCATTACACAGTTTGTATAGAGTTGTGTAACTTCTCCAGCATGCTTACTCTGTTGACCTCAACACTGATATCACATTTTGTTCAGTTGTGAGTTGGATTACATTTTGGAAAGCTCGAATAGTGTCACTTTGCTTTATCTAGGGTGATTTCCGAGTTGTGACCGATAACTCATGATGAACTTGTACATAAAGTTAGGCACTTTTGTGGCTCACATAACACAATATGCTGGACAGGTGCTCCACATAAGCAAAGGTAATTTACAGGTGTGTGTGTGGTTTTATCATTTTTGGTAGTAGCACCACTTTACTCACCTTCCTCTTCCCTGCCCTCCACTCCCCACTTTGGTGTCACATTATTAGTACCAAATATTACTGTGGCTTGCAGGTGGTTAAGGCATTTGATCATGAAGACCAGTGCCAAGTGGCAATCAAAATCATCAAAAACAAGAAGCCGTTCTTGAACCAGGCCCAGATTGAGGTGAAGCTCCTAGAGATGATGAACAAGGCGGACGCCGACAACAAGTATTACATAGGTAAAGACAAAATAGGTGCGTAACCATGTTTCCGACTAGCCTTACCTCATACATTCTCTTGCTGTTGCATTATTTATTTTTAAATTCTGTTGAGAGGATGGAATATGGTAAGCAAATTTAATGATAATTATGGTTTGGTAGCAAGAGAGTCAAATGTAAAGGAGCTGTCATGAAAAGAAATAGAAATGCTGATTTCTTGTTGGTATTAAAGCTTTGTTAGGAGAATGCAAGAATGGCATTAGTTATATTTCAAGAACAAGTTCATTAAACATTTGGAGCCCAAATTAAGTCAAGGTACACTCTGCAAAAGTGAAAGAGACAAACTTACTGTGTTCATTATGTAAAAACGTTCAGTTTGTTTTTTGTGTGTAGCTTGTTTTAATAGTGATTTCTCAGCAAATTTTTGGAAAATATTACTGCTCTCCAGTACACATTATGGAACTTCTGTCATCGTCATTACAAGTCACTGAAAACTGGTTATCCTGTTTGAAATGTATGGAACCACCCCCGACTTAACTTTAGGCCAAACATTTGTGTAAATGATCAGGTATGCAGCTCTTTCCAGTTCTTTGCTGCTTGCAGTAATAATTATTGTCCTCTTTGTTCTAGTTAATTGAAATTAGTGCACTTCTTAATTTTCTGTGTATCTTTTAGAAATGTAGACCGTATTGATGGGCTGATATGATACTTTCTTGTAATATCACCTGTTTTAATCTCTCTGCTATCTCTTCTAAATTCCCCCCCCCCCCTTCATTTTGTGAAACATACTGGTACTTATTTTTCTCCTCTGTAGTGATGATGAGTGATAACAAAATAATAATGTGGATTGTAATTGCTTTGAAAAACTTGGTGCTGGACACACAACTTTGCATACAATGCAGTGACCTTATACATGATCACCCAAGTCTGGGATGTTTACACATTTCTCCCACATTATTTCTAACCACCATTGCTCCATAACTGCAGTGTGGTAAGCAATTCGTTTTTGAACAGACAGGTACTGTCAGGATGCACCTTGGCAGTGCTAAAGGCCGGGGAAATGTGCGGGAATTACATGGAAGGCACAAGACTTATCATTCTGTAGAAGTGTTGGACAGGGTGTGGCATACTGTTTGAAAACATTGCTGTAAAAGCAGGTGTCAGAACACAGTGGTATAGTTGTCGGATGGTGTTCTGCAGAAACTGTGATGAACAACCAGACAAATAATCCATGTCACAATAAAGTTACAGAGCTGAAAATGAGAAGATTAACATCGGTGCTTTAGTTGTGCAGCTTGATGTGAAAGTAAATTCTTTCTGCTGCATCTGAATTGAAAAAACACTAGCTGGTTATTTTTATTAAATGCATTGTTGTTTGACACAGATCAGCCAATATAAATGCACCTCCTCTGCGTCACTTGAATGAAAATATGTACCAGTTGGTCACATCAAAGCACAGTTTCAATTTTCAGTTGTGGTCATGTGGCTGAAGTCATGTGATCAACCAGGATTAATGTGACTTAAGTGGTGCTCTTCCACAGTAGCAGCGTGGAGTGTAGTGCTTGGACAGGCAGTCTTGTGTTGCGGTTTAGTTGGGGGGGTGGAGGGATAGGTTTTTTCCTTTGGGGTTGTATTCATGGGATTTTCCTAAGAAACACCGTGGCTGTGGCATCTCTTTTTTATTCCCCATGACTCATTTTGCATATGTAGTAGGAGATTTTGTAAAGTATACATTGTATTGTTCAGTGATTTGTTTTTACACATTTTGTTTTGTTGATTTTTTTTTAGTTAAGGTGAGTTTTATTTTGTGAAATGAATATCTTTGTTGCAGTGGCATTTAGCACAGTGAATAATTTTTACATAAAGATGTCTAATAAACTGTTGGGGTCTAGAAAAAAATCAATTCACTGAATTTTTTTTCTGCATTGTTCATTAAATAGCGTTTTCACTGAGTGCTGTTGAGGATGGAGTTATTTTTTTCTGTACCATGAAGCCAGTGGGGGGTGTATGGTTGTAACTTGACTCATTCCCAATAAAAAAAATTGCTTTACTCTCTCTCTCTCTCTCTCTCTTATATGTGTGTGTGTGTGTGTGTGTGTATATATATATATATATATATATATATATATATATATATATATAAAGGGATTTCATGTAGGATGTACTTGTTTTTCAAAATTTGATTCCAGAGGTACCATTGAGCTCAAGTTCAGTAGGTTTGATTTGCTTCTTGTTGTTTTCAAACCAAGCTGTATTTTATTATAAACAGTAATGTGTTTTCAAGAAGTTCCAATACAGCAATGTCACTCACACATCTGTAACTTGATTATTGCATGCATGCGCCTCAATTTTATGTTGTTAAGCTGGGTAGAAAACCACTCAGTTCAGAAGTTCACACTGTCTTTGGCATACATTAATAATTTGTTGGCAGCTTTTGCTTCTTCATAAAATCAAAATATCCTTAACAACACTTATCATAAATAACTTACAAAAATTTTGAAGAATTCCACTTAGTACCATTACTAAGTAAACCGCATTATTAGTATAATCCTTTTCTTAGGACTCTTTTATAACTGAAATTTTACTTTGGTCAACAAAAAAAATTTTTTTTTTTTTTGTCAATTACTGCTTGGTTTCTAATGGATAGTTTCGTATGTTACTTGCTGGTACTTTGCCATCTGCTGAGATCATGTGGCCTCAGATGGGGTAATTAGATTACAAAGCATGGCACATCGTACTGGACTGGAGACAATTGGTTATGACCATTGTTGGGAACTATCTGGATTTTGTGTATAGAGACTGAGAAAAGCCATGGAAGAACTCATAGCAGCTGATGTTGAGGCTAAATTAAGAACTAGTTACAACACATGCAAATGAGGCATGTTCATGCCGATGCATTTTTTTTTGGACCACCAGTTCAGATCTGCATTTGATTATTGAACCATTTGTTGTGAAAAAAAGAGTTATTATAATTTCGCACATTCAAAAATTGCCCGCATTTTAATTTCTTATCTGAATCAGTACCAGGATGGTAGCTATGCTAACATGTGAGTTAGAAGCTGTGGTGGTGCTGTTCGTTGTTGATTTTTAAAATGTGCAGAGATATGTGTTTGAAAAGAACTCAGGTTTTTATTTAAGGTAAGTCTTTTGGGAAATGGAGCATAGTGACATGTCATCCATTCAAACCACATGTGTTACAATGGTAACACATAATGAGAGTAGATTTAAAACCTGCAAGACATGAATATTGCATTTTACAAAGTGAGCATGGATTCGCATATAATATCCATCACAAAATGCATGTCATTGTTTTTAATTGCAGACAGTAGGGCTTTTCATTCATCAGTCGGTAGTGTGCTTCTTACTAAATCAACTTTATCTTCCTGTCAGGTATTAGGCCATTTGGCATTTTGCAGTCTCATGCTGTTTATTTTGTGGTCTTCCTGAACCTCTCCTCTAGGCTTATGTCCTGTAGTTGAGTAATGTTGTATAAATTTTAAGACTGAATTTTTAGTTTTGTTAAAATTCCATTATCATTTAGGATTTGATTGTATTCAACCTGCAGTTCTGCTGGAAAATTTCATTTTGGAAGTTGATAGTAATGTCACATCAGATTGTTTAATAATCTACCTTAGCATTAATTTCAGACACTGATGTTTGATTTTTATTAAAATGGTGTCCTTATTTCTAATTTTATTTAGGATTTTTAACTTTCTGTAAGATAATGCTTTCCTGTCTTGAGGCATTTACAGCAAATAATTGCAAAAATGCAGCTATCATGTTTGCTGTGTCATCCATGTGTCTGCCTGTAACAACTCATGAGCTACTGAGTAGACTTCCTTAAAATTTGATATTGTGGAATTTGTACTGAAACTTGATAGCACAATCTGCTTTTGGTGAAAACTGCAAATGTAAATGGACAATGTGTAGACCCACATGCGTTAAATGAGACTTACCTCCTGTAACAACTCATGAGCCACTGAATAGATTACCTCAAAATTAGATATTTTGGAATTTGTAGTGAAGTTTGTCAGCACAATCTGCTTTTGGTGAGAATTTCAATTTTAAGTGGACAATGTGTAGACACACATGCATGAAATGAGATGTATTAATTAGCAAGAACTTTTATGCTGCTTCACACTGTAACTTGACAACTGTTGGACTGATTTTTGTCACTTTTTAAAAGAGAGCATCAGAAGATAGTCTTCACATTTTTCAGATCTAGAGACAATAATTAACAGAACAGTCACACCCAGACTGTTATGTTGTGCTACAGTAGTAGGCCTATACAGCCTAATTTGTACTATTTGGACCTGACTAGATTTAAAATCGTGTTTGACTTATTTTATCCTTTGAGTTCTTTACAGAATGTATATTGGACATTTCTTTATTTTGATTGTCCTGGGATCATACCTACTTTTAATATTTCTCTTCACTCTAAGCAAGCTTTGCAGCAAGAGTATATACCTGAAATATTGTCTTTTCCCCTGTAATGTAGTAGTACAGCAAATTTCATTATTGCAACTTGCAAGGTATCAGACAGGTGCCAAATTATTGGGCATTCCAGATTATCAGGTGGTACCTATACTGACTTAAGTGTGTACAGGTAAATTTTTGCTTCCGCTCCTGTACTTGGGCTGTGCAACTAATCAGAGGAGTGTTCCATTTGGATGTCTACTGCATCTGTTGGTGTAGGGTCATCACGGTCCTCTTCTATGTTTTTTGAGATCTTTATAGCTGAAGAAGTTGGCGGATTAGGAGTTGTGATGTCAGTAGAAACCACAGTGACTCTGCACAGACACTCTTGGGAGGCATTTTTGAACATGTCTCTGAGAACTGCGTGTTCCATTAATGAAACATTTTTCTGGTAAAAAGGAAAACCTCCAGTGTTGGGTTTACTCTTCTTAAGTGCAAGATTATCAGGATTTGCCAATTATCACATGTCAGATTAAAGGAAGTTTGCTGTACTTTACATCATAAATGACCCCAGTAAACTCTCCAATCGGAAACATGGCATGAGAATGTCTGAAACATGCTTAATTCTGATGTTTTGAAGGGCTCCGTACCTTTGTCCTAGGAGATCTGTATTCATGTTACTGATTTTTTTGAATATGTTTTCATACTCTGGTGTATAAATTTAATTTATTTACTCCAGACACTATTAATTACTGGAGATTAATTTATGTGAAGTAACAGTATTTACATGTAAATTGTATTTTAATTGGTAACACTGTATTTTTGCTCATGTGAAATATGTGATCTCTGGGAAGCATGAGGCAAGGTATGGGGCTGTGTGTGTGTGTGTGTGGGGGGGGGGGGTGTATCACATCAGTGCTCTAATTATTTATTCATATCTTAATTATACATTGTTACCCCATCATGTTCTTCAAAGTACTGTACAAAAATAAGGGAAATATGTTTCGCCTAATATATGATTTGAAGGGTTTGAGGCATTGACAGACCTTGTTTCTGAGCTCCTACAAGAGGAATTTTCATAAAACTGTCCTAAACTGCATAAAAGTATTATGTAGAACAGTTTACCATTACTGTGGCAATATCGATGTTTTCCTTGGAGTTGACTCAGTAGTAGCTGCCAGTGATTTTTTATATTTTAAGAAAGGAAAGTGCCATTTGTGCTTTAAAACACTCATAATTGTATTTTTTACACAAAATTACATTTAGGTTGAAAGGATCATGTTATCACATAAGTTTCTTGTGTGAAGTTGTACACTGTGCATACACATGTAATGTCACTAGAGCTGAAAACAAGGCAGCACATAAATGATGGTACACAACACGTCACTGAAGTAGAGAAGAAACTGCACAAGGTGGATAGTACTCAGACATGTTACATACAAAAAGAACAGTTAAAAATGACAAAGGACATTTCAGTACCAATCTAATGTAAAATTGATGGATCATTAGGAATCAGCCACTACAGCATTTGTCTGTACACTTAACCAGTATTTTGGAGTTTAAAAAGTTTTGAATGTTTTTAACCTTGCATTATCTATACATATGATAAAATCTGGGGATCTGAAGAAAGTGTGGTACTGCATGTTTGTGTGGTTTTTAATTTTGTTTCCTGAACTTGCCTGAAAGTGACCGAATAGGGTCAAAACATGCAGTGAGTTATATTTGCAAAAGACACATTGTACATAGTTGAAGAGTCGTTGCATTTATTGTACATACTTGTTATGAAAGCACAGTGGGACATCACTCCCAAGTGTTAATAAAAGGGGTGCTCACTTTGATTTATTTCAGAAGACTGTAATGGCTGAGACATGGTATCATATGTCATAGTGCCAGTAAGGGACACTAACCACATACTCTTGGACAGTAATATTTCAGTCCTAATGTGACCCTTTTTAGTAATATTGCTTATTAAAACATGGTGCTTTATTATTTAAATATAATGTGCACCACAGAAAATTCTACCCTTTGAAATTGATTTCTATCTTGATGTAGGAAACATTATTCACGTATAACCTAAAGTAACAGAAAGTTGATGTAGTGGTTGTTTTGAGTTTAGATGCCCATTCATCATCCCCATTCGGAATTTCTTAAGCTCTTAAAGTTAATGAAAGTGCTGTATTGTGTTGTGTTTTGTTAATAGTTTGGCTTCATTATTTCTTCCTTGAAGTGGGCATAAAACTTGCTTATAATGTAAATGTAGATAATGGAAAAAGTCTTCTTTGAAACATATCAGATGGAACTAAGGAAGGTGAGAAGCGTAAAGAAACATTTGTATATCACTTCTTGAAAATAGTGTATGACACTGTGAATTTGGGTTGTAGTGAAACTGAAGCGACACTTCATGTGGCGTAATCACCTGTGTCTAGTCTTCGAGTTGCTGTCATACAACTTGTATGACTTGCTGCGCAACACCAACTTTCGGGGTGTGTCTCTTAACTTGACACGCAAGTTTGCACAGCAGCTATGCACGGCCTTGCTGTTCCTGTCCACGCCTGAGCTCAACATTATCCACTGTGACCTCAAGCCTGAAAATATTCTCTTATGCAATCCCAAGAGGTCAGCTATCAAGATTGTTGATTTTGGTAGTTCATGTCAACTGGGACAGAGGGTAAGTTCACCAGAGTGGAATGATTTGTTTGTCATGTCCATGAATACAGTAGATGTCACAAGTCTTTTCATAAATGTTTTTAACAATGAACTCCTGTTAGTGTCAGTCGTCCCTTTAACCCTTGGGCACCACAATTAAAATGATGTGAAGCAGACCAGAATTTATATGGGCGCTGCATAATATAGGCCATTGTAGGTCATCAACTATATGCATTGTTCAGTGTTTTTAGCATCACACTGCATTATGGGAATAGATGGCATTAGGTAGCAGAGGGTTAATACTCTCAGGGCTATATGCTTTTTTCTGGTCTTCTGAGACATATGTTGGAGAGTCAGCTAAAGATACAAAGATTTGATAGATTTGACAGTATCTGAATGGGGTAAGGACAAAAATAAATGAATCTTGTTTCCATGAGTAAAGATAAACCATGACTTACATGAGTTTTCAGTTGGAAAATTATTGATCTACTGTAATGGTGAAGGACATGTGTATGACACTTTGCTGTTGGATAAAAGATTAGAAGTTTTAATGGATGGGCTGATGTATTTGTTCCTACCTTGATTTTCAAGAAAACTGAAGTCTGGGTGCTTATGAAGGTATTAATTTTTATTCAGATATACCAGTACATCCAGTCAAGGTTTTACCGGTCACCTGAAGTTCTTCTGGGCATCCCATATGACTTAGCCATTGACATGTGGAGCCTGGGGTGTATCCTGGTTGAAATGCACACAGGAGAACCATTGTTCAGCGGTGCCAATGAGGTAAGTCATGATGAAGAGAATTACACTGAAACCTTACCAAGGGATGGTAAAAAAATAAGTTTATTAATGCAGGAAAGCGTTGTATGTGTCAAAAACATGTGCAAATGATAACAAAGAAATGAAAGTTACACATTCTTCACGTACTCCTACAAAAACAGTAAACAAATTCAAGAATTACTGCAATGTCTGCAAATTTCTCCCCCTTTTCCATCTTCAGACAATTCATTGATGCTGGAAATGCCTGATGTGGCAAGCTGATTGTCTACAGACGTGTCAGAACTGAAGTTTTAAGGTTTGACAACCAGATTTTTTTTTACTAATTACATTGCTGTGACTGGTAGGTTATGGGGCATCCTCCCAACAGTCCTGATGTCATGCCTAGTAGTTTCCATTTCTCTGGACCTCCCACCTTGCTGGCATACAGTTTGCAGCAGGCACCAATATGAAGCAAGCAGATTGGGATTTGGGGGGGGGGGGGTTTGCCATGGCTAGGGGATGTGACCTACATGGGGGGGAGGAGAAATGTTTACAGGATTGGCATTGGAAA
>Ga0123354_10004344_pt1 | contig 20072 bp, 14 predicted proteins | sample TergutLab28metaG_2_FD_97872 | JGI IMG/M metagenome (GOLD analysis project Ga0123354, IMG submission 97872) | Labiotermes labralis P4 segment gut microbial communities from Petit-Saut dam, French Guiana - Lab288 P4 | ecosystem: Host-associated > Arthropoda: Insects > Digestive system > Gut ...
CCAATGTCTGGTCCCCTTAGTGCTGTGATATCTGTGATTGCACTCCTGAATCTATTACTAATTAAAACGTGATCTATTTGGCTCGCTGTCCTGCCGTCTGCCGAATACCATGTCTTGTTTGGGTATCTTTATGTGGAAACATGGTACTTGTTACATTTAAAATATAATTTAATCTGTGCTCTGTTACCTCCAAACAACAATAAAACACCCACAATGAGAAGCTTTAAAAGAACACTGAGGGGGTTCTTGTGTCAGCACTCCTTTTATTCCATGCAAGAATATTATGATTCGATGGGTGACTTTTCATAACTTCTTATACTTGAAAAAGATAATTAACTATAAAAGAGTATCTTATAATAGAATTCATAATTTTTGATCTAGTAATTTGGTGTTTACCCTATAGGGTTAATAAGGTTTTTAATGAATATAAATTTTAGTACAATACAATATTATATTTTAGGGTTGAATGGTAAATTTAAATATTGGTACAGGTGACATCTGTAAGATTACAGTCATTCATATGATTTTGTGACAATTTCTATATCCTAATGGTTATGCCTGTAATGGGATAGTATGAAAATAAAGAATCTTGAATCTTGACAATAAGTAAAAACTGCAATGTTCCTGCCTCAGACCTTTCTTTCACACATGATTAGCTGAAATGGTTGTTGATCACGTCGTGTTTCATGTTTTGTATCAATGTCATGTTCTTAGTTCAGTGAGTATGTAAGGGGCATTGCTGCATTAAATTCAGAGCCATTTTTCTTTTCATTCATGTTCATGGTCAATATCGTGAACCTCAACTTTTTAAAAAGTTTTCCTCACTGGGTTTCATTGCTATAGCCAGTTTACAAAAGGAAAGTACACTCTCCAGTATCTCACAAAACTGTGATTGCAACAATGCAAAATACGTTCCAACGGTCCTGCAGAGAACTGACAAGACACTCTGCTGTGTTCTGATTGTGCTAGCAAAACTTCACAGCACAACAGTAGCTGGTGTACAAAATGGCACCAGGCAAGCTTTTCTCAAAGAAGTTCGGTTTTCCCCTGTCACTATCATTCCGCAAATGCTCCAGACTCATTCAATCGTCACCAACACAATGTAATCTTCGCAAATGCCAGCGTCCTTAAATAACATACACTTCAACAACAGTAAATGCTCAAAACGACAGAACAGCATGTCAGCACATAGTAAATGTTCGACCGACTCTCCGTAACTTTACTGCTGTTTCAGCTAATAAATCCACTACACTTTAAAAACCACAACAATGCCAAATTTATTCCGTCAAGGGACTGGCTGCATTTCTAGCTTGCGCTAGTTAGCACCATTAGCCTGGTCTGTGACCCTGAGTGTGTCAAAGAGTGCACACACTCACTTCGCACAATTAAAAAAACTGTTGCTGTTTAGAGCAGGGAAGTTTAGCTAACAAATCCACCATACTGTAAATTACTCGTTACCTTAGCATCTAACCACATTGTTCTTCGTTCGACGGTACTGCACACTAGCGTACATGGATCACAGTTAGCGTAGCAACGAAAGGCAGGCAGTTGGTGTGTGAGACCAGCGCCACACATGGGAAGCAAGCAAAATGACGCAACTCTGATCCATGGCAATTACTGCACAATACTCTCCTACACACGGCGGTCACATCAGTGAAGAAAGATGTCCGTATAGGGAGAGAATTGACTGTTTCGAGCTCTAAAACAACATGTAAACCTGTATTTCACAGAAATACATACTATCCCTGATGAGGTTCTTGTGACAAAAGTTGGAAATGTATACATTTAATTCTATGATTCATACAAGAAATAAATTACAATTGTATAAACAATCTGCCAGCCTTACAACACAAAAATCTGCATTACATTGCCCAAATATATTGGCTGTCAGTTCTAATGAAAAATTTTTTAAAATCAAATTTGAAGGAGTCTTTGACAAAGCCTTCTTCTCAACTGAAAAATATATGAACTCTTAATATTCTAGTTGATATGAGGCCCGATTGGGGTTTTTTTTTTTTAATTATTTAATAGTCATCTTTTGTTTGTTTTATACCAGAATTTTACCATTCTCTAATTTTGTATCACTTTTAGGAGTTTTTTTTACCATATTTGTGCTCGTTCATTGTGTGATGATTATCTTCAAAAACATTTCTTCTTATGACAGGCTTTACATCTTACATCAATGTGCTCTACCTACTGATGAAAGTGAAATCTCATACGTATGTACTACATACATACTATTGATCACTCTCATAAAGGACACTACTTGCAACTGAACTGCAATGGCCAAACATTAACACTATGCAAAATGAACATTCCACTGAGGTGAGGTGCACCATGTGCTATTCAAGTTCCTGTAACATTTGATTTTAACCATTCATTTTCTCCATGCAAATAATAAAATTTTCACATGCAAAATTTCATTACAATCAGGTGGCAGGGAAGTGTTATGCAGACAGATGGACAGGCAAAACCAATATTCATTTTTTCCACAGTTGTCTGCGGATACACCTAACAATGGCCTTACAGTTCTATTAAACAGAGGCAAGATAAAAAACTTCAGTGTCAAGATTTGTAATTACATTTAAATTTATCTGATAATAACAGATTAACAGTACATTGCAGGAATCTGAATAATGGGGATCTTCATAATACTGTTATATAATTTGGACAATCAAATCAGGCAGAATGAGAGAGGAAGGGCATGTAGCACATACTGGTAGAAGAAAAATGCATGCCTTCTTTGAGGAAACCTGAAGAAAAGAGACCACTTGGGAAGGCCTAGGCATAGATGGCATAAAAATATTAAAATGGGTCTTAAAAATCAGGAAAGGAGAGAACGAACTGGTTTCATCTGGCTTAGCATTGACACAAGTGGCAGGCTATTATGTACACAGCAATGGTTCTGAACAGTGTGTTGCATTTTTTTAAAAGTGTTACTAAATTCTCAGCAACGGCTCTGCTCCACACGATTAGTTGTGTGACAATAACCTGCAAGTAACAGTAATGAACTCACCAAATACAAATATTGTGCTACACAAATGCAGTCATTTTCAGGTGCAAGATACTATTCACAGTGAAAAAACACACACTTTAAACACCCTTGTGGCAGAAATAATCACAAGACCACAAAAGCACAGCACACGACGTAAAATTTCTAAAGCCTATCTTAAGAAATAACAACCGAAATAACATTTTGGCATGCCCTGAAGCTTTCACAATGACAAAATTAATTTAAACCTGCCCTGGATGACAGCTGCATCAGGTGGTTCAAATACATGTGTTTCAGAGACTGGCTGTCTCCATCATCCCAATGATGGAGACAGCAAGTCTGCCAGACTAATATGAATTTACCGATACTGTGGCAGTTACCTACACGTACTTACAATGAAAATGTTGTACATGCAAATAAAGAAACTCACAACAAATTTAAAATGTGATATAAGTGTAAAGTTGAACCACCTGAGGATAAGATACTAGAGATGCACTGCAAACCTCTGACCCATTTGCACAAGGCATGAAGTTTCAGGTTTCTACTCATCACTATCCTGTACGCCAACATGGAAATTGCTTTCTCTGTATGTGCATAAGCATGTGATACTTTAATTTATTCCTGACAGGAAAACCTTTGCCACACACATTACATGTAAAGGGCTTCTCCCCCATGTGCCTACGAATATGATACTTCAGGTTTCCACTCTGAGATAATATTTTTCCACATATGTCACATTTGAAATTGTTCTGTCCGGTATGTGTAAGGCTGTGACGTTTCAAGTGTCCACTCTGTGAAAATTCTTTCCCGCAGACATTACATTTAAAATGCTTATCACCTGTGTGCGTAAGCGTGTGACGCTTCAAGTTCCCACTTGTTGAAAATGCTTTCCCACAAATTTCACATTTGAAACTATTTTCTCCAGTGTGTGTAAGGGTGTGACATTTAAGTTGTCCACTCTGTGAAAATTCTTTCCCACAGATATCACATTTAAAATCCTTTTCTCCCATATGTATAAGAATGTGACGCTTCAGGTGTCCTTTCCGTGTAAAAGCATGCCCACATATGTCACATTTAAACTGATTTTCACCAATGTGTGAAACTAGATGTCCTTTAAGATGTCCTCTTCGTGAGAAGACTTTCCCACATGTGTCACACTTAAATGGCTTTTCACCAGTATGTGTATACATGTGAAACTCCAGTCGTTCACTTTTTACGAACGCTTTTTCACATACACCACACTTGAAAGCTCTTACCCCACTGTGCATAAGGATGTGATCCTTTACATGCCCACTCCGTGAAAATAATTTGCCACATATGTCACATTCGAATGACTTCTTTCCCATGTGTGTAAGAAGGTGACGCTTCAAGTTACCACTATGTGACAATTTAAGCCCACATATGTGACACCTAGACATCTCTTTCCCAGTTTGCATCCCTAGTTGACATGCATATGACTCCCCAGAAGTTCTGAATTCCAGTGGTTTCTCTTCCACATGCCTCTGAACACACTCCTGAAGAAGTGATCTGGAAGAAAAACCATTCCTGCATATTGTACAATGAAAATACATCTGCCCTGTGTTTGAGCTTCTAGGTGACTTGGAACTCTCCTGTGAGACATTTTCTCCACGCACTTCACACTGAAAACTGTATCCTCTTGGACCTACCACAAGCTAATGGCATTTTCTCACAATCTGTAGAAACCTTTATTAGACTCTGGTGTTTGGACAACACACTACATGTGAATACTTCCTCACATTCAGTCAAATGTCCACACTTCACTTTAGAAGTAATGAAATCATTTCAACTCAGAAGCTCACACAGCATCATTTGCAAAAACTATTGTGGACTCGCATTCTAGAGTAAACCAGAGTGTCTTACAAGCTTTTACTCCAGTCAAGTGACCCAAAATAATGTACAGAAAGCTGGCACCATATATAGTGTAACAAGTTTTGTGTGAATGTATCCTGTACATACACCAACATGGACTTACAGTTTGTATATGAAACCACCAAACAACTTTCACATTTTATTAACATTTATAGATTTTATCATACAACAATCCACTGTTTTTATTGAACTGTAATTTTAATAATTTTAGTAATCTGTAACTTAAGCAAGCACAAGGTTAAAAATGTCCTGAGGTAGTGCAACAGCACCGAAACATGTAGGAGTGCTTATAAAATATTTTAATACATCTCTTTGTGCATTTGTTGGTATGAATAATAAAAAGTACAAAATGCAAGTTATGTATATCAGAATTATGTCAAAGTGTTTACAGCTCATTAGCATGGACAAAACATTAACTTGTTCCCTTCAACAAGCACACACATTCAATTTTTTTGTGGGGTTTGCATCTGCTTAAAGTACCAGCCCCCACCTTGCAGACATCTTGCATATGAAGTGCACGTAGTGTAGTGCAACAGTTTATGTGCTGTTATGTGCCTGAGTGTGAGTTCAGGATTTCTCCTTGTGCAATTTCAGCAGACATGCTTGATGCTCTGACTGTTAAGTGCAAGACTAGAGTCACTTCAAAGGCAAGATAGGTAGATTAAGTACAGACAAAAACTCTGGAATTGAAAGTGCACCAAAATGTACATACACATAACTGAGAGCAAATGCTGTATTATGGGAGTTGACACATTCTAGCTGAAGTAGGGTTGAAACACTGTTGCCATAAGTGCAATTATCAGCTCCATAAACATTAAATGGCCATTCAAGACAGAACTGCTCTCTTTGCATAATTTAAGAAAATAACAGTACTCTGTGTTTCTAGTGGTAGTTTCATGCCAAATAATTCATTACCCCTAGTAAGGAGCTTGGTGTATTAATACTTACAGTCGAACACAACTATATAGTTGTGTTCGACTGTAAGTATTAATACACCAAGCTCCTTACTATTGTACTAACACAACGGGGATGACGCACATCAGAATCATTACCCCTACACTACGAATGCCAATGTTTTGCGGACAGTAAGGTGACTAGTTACATTCTGAAGTTTACAGATTTACTCCAAATGACATAACAATAAGCAACATATTGGCCAGGCTTCAACATATGAATACATAAATTTGAAAACATGTACTTTTATTATAAGAAGTGACAAAAAGAAAATTTCTGTAGAAACAATGCACTTGAGTATTCAATTCTTCTGGAATGTTACACTGTGTCACTGACTCAGCAGTTCTTGATGTTTTGAGGGCTATTAGTGCCATTATATTCAGGGTCATGCAGCCCATTTTTTTTGGACTGCTCAACACTGAATATGACATCACCATGACCCTTCAAAAGCAACAGGAACCACTTGCCCATGGATACAACGCCTCATCCCAGAAGGCTTGAATCTTGAGCAGTACCACTGCAAGAACCTCAAATGTTGCATTTAGTGTAATTATTTCCAATTTCTCCCTTTGAACCTCTGAATGGTATTTCCTGTAAAAATTGATTTTGGCAGGACCCAGGTTCAGGCAGTCTGTATAGTTTCCAGGGTTGGGCAGTCTGTGTAGTTTCCAGGGTTGGGCAGCTGGTGTAGTTTCCAGGATTGGGCAGTCTGTGTAGTTTCCAGGTTTCGGCAGTCTGTGTAGTTTCGGGGTTTGGACAGTCTGTGTAGTTTCCAGGGTTGGGCAGTCTGTGTAGTTTCCAGGGTTGGGCAGTCGGTGTAGTTTCCAGGGTTGGGCAGTCTGTGTAGCTTCCAGGTTTGGGCATTCTGTGTAGTTTCCAGGGTTGGGCAGTTGGTGTAGTTTCCAGGGTTGGGCATTCGGTGTAGTTTCCAGGGTCAGGCAGTCAGTGTAGTTTCCAGGGTTGGGCAGTTGGTGTGGTTTCCAGTCTACAGGCTGAATGACCAACAAGCAGTACTTGGAGAGAAATCCAACTCAGTACCATTTTGTCCACCACAAATCCTTCAAGGACTGAACTGGGCTTGAACCTGGGGCTCTATGGTGAAAGGCTGCCAACTAACCACCTGAGCCATGGGCCAGCCAACCCAGTCTCCAGTAACATTAACTAATTCATTTATGTTTAACCTTGTACTGCCACAAAATTCAATTACCTACCATTATGGCACACAGCTCTAACACTTCACTCACCTGTTCTCACACAATTCCACCCCTTCAGGCATTCCTTCATCTTCATCAGCTGCTAAGTGCAGTGTGTCTTCCTGTAGCAAATAATCCGTCTTAAATTTTCCCAAATGAGGAACAGCCAGAATACAAGTTTACAAAGTACTGGAAGTAACTAAGCAATTCTTCACTATCAACAATCCAATGCCACTGTGAAGTGAAACAAATCTTCCACACACTTAATATTGTACACCTTCCATTCAATGGATACACTACACAGGTTTATTGGCAACAAAAAGCACTAATTCCTGCATATAAAAGCACTTCTCCATGTTTGGCAATTACCCACAGCCACGATGGGGAGTAGCAATACTTAAATACATATACAGCAATCCTGTACAAATTTTTCATGTGTAAATGGTGAAATATACAATGTCAGTATGCTATAAAACACCAGTGTATAGTATTATACAATGTGTACCACTCACTACCAAGCCCGGCATTTCTTTAATAATTCTAACACCAATGAAGACATTGCAATGAAATTTGAACAGGAGTATGTTCGTTGTGTGAGAAATGAAGAGGAATGTGTCTCAATGCGATACATGAAGAACCCCTTCATTCAGAGAAGATTGGTGTTTGGTGTGGGATGTCCCAGCAGCGCATAATTGGTTCCATCTTCTTCGATGCAACCATCACAACAGTTGCATATATGGAAATCTTAAACACCTTTGTAAATCAATTGGACGATAAGGAACTCTCAATTGGATATTTCCAGCAGGATGGAGCGACATCCCACACTTCACACACCAGCATGGCCGAAATTCTGTCCTTTTTCGGCAACAGTTTCATTTCGAAGGGACTTTGGCCACCGCGCTCGCCCAATCTGACGCCGACTGATTATTCCTTATGGGGATATCTGAAAGGGAGAGTTTACCAAAACAATCCACGAACCATAGACACCTTGAAAGCAAACATCACCGAAGAAATTCAGGCAGTGACAGTGGATGTACTGGCAAGGACTTTCCAAAGTATTGCGCGCCGGGTTCAATCCTGTCTGGACGCAAATGGTGGCCACTTCCAGCACATATTATGATGTCGTCACATTTCTTACACAATGAGGTAAGTCCGCTTCAAATTTCGTTGCAACATCCTCATTAGTGGTAAAATAATCAAAGAAATGCCGGGTTTGGTAGCAAGTGGGACACACTGCATTAAAATTATGTTAACATTATTACAGTACAAGACAGTTATTAAAATCTTCTGCATCCAAACATCTCGAAGTAGTAAAATCTCTTCGAGTTTAAATGAGTGGTAAATCATGCATGTAGTGACTCTGTCTATACACTGTGAACAATCTCTCTGCACACAGTGACAAATTAATATGAAGCACTTGTAGCATGACAGGGTCAGAGGAGAGCAAAAGTACTTGGAGAGCAACCTGTCACAGTGCTAATTTGTCTGCCACAAACTCCAAATGAACTGTCTACATGGAACAAAGTCAGTGTCCTGTCCCTCCAACTGCTGCAAAACTGCAGTTTTCTTACCATCATCAACACTTCAAAGAGATGATAACCACTCACTGGTGAAATCAGCACTGAGATGTATCACATACCAATGAAAAGCAGGCCACCCCCACCAAGAGAGCCCTGCTTCATCATTTAGAGACCCCCTGCATACATGTCATGTCATTTTACTTCTTTTGTATGGGCATGTAACTTGGGCTCTCACTTTATGGGAAGGACATAAACAGCATACGAGAATATGGCACTGCGGAAGAGATTTGGACCTAAGGTGGAACAGCAAGGACCACAGAAAAAAAAATGCATGTGGAGCTTCGTGATTTGTACTGCTCACCAAATATGACTGGAGTGATCAGATCAAGGTACCTCACACTGACAGACCATGTGGCATACTGGAGTGATCAGATCAAGGTACCTCACTTGGGAGAAGAAAAATGTGGACATTGTTGTTGTGGCAAAACCTGAAGAACAAAGATCATTTTAAAGACTTAGGCATGGTGAGAGGATAATATTTAAATGGATCTGAAAGAAATACGCTGGGTGAATGTGAACTGGGTTCATATGGCTCAGAATGGGGGCATGTGATGGGTTCTTGTGACCACAGTAATGACCTTGGGTTCCGTAACACGGGGAACTTTCTGACCATTTGAGAAGCTATAAGTTCTCAAGGACTTTGTTCCATGGAGTTGGTTATGCCAACATGCCTATATGAGACTGCCACAAGCTGACAATGAATTGTAACCACCAACATTTGACAATAAAACAGCAAATATCTCAGGAGATTGTCACTGAACCACTGGCTTAGCAATCATCAAGCTGCACATATTGTACCGGGGTGCTGATAAGTCCTTAGCCCGATCAGGAAGCAAACAACCTGCACCTGTCAAAAGTGGTTTGGACAGCGGAATGGATTGATTTGGCTAGGGTAGGGACAGGTGGTGGACTCCTGTGAATGTGGTAATGATGAACCTCCAAGTTCCATAAAATACAGGGAATGTAGCTTGTTTCCTTCCTGGTCGGGCTAAGGACTTATCAGCACCCCTGTACCAGCAAACCTGTTCAAGTGGTGGGAAAAAAAGTGCAAAGATATGAACTAAAGGTATTTCAACACCTTTAGTTTTATAGAATTCGTTTCATAATATCATTTGATCCTGTTTTAGACAGAGATATAATAAACACCATGATTATTTTCCCTTGAAAAGACATGAAGAAGTTTGAAATCAAACCAAATGACACAACATATACAAGAAAACCCGATACATTATAAAAATGTAACATGACACAAACTCACAAAAGTAACTTACAGATTCTTCAATCTTTGATACTGGATACATGATTGGAACTATCAACTCATGTTTCATTCTGATGACTGTGTCACGCTCAGTATCAGAATCTGGTTTCTCTTCATTTATATTGTTGTATTGCTGTAAAATAACGCAGGATTAACAATCAAATTTAATTAGTTCTACATTACTTTGAGACAGTTATCAAATACCTTAAATGCATAAAAATGACTCCCTTATGTTTCTCTGAACAATAATTGTAGAGGCATATTCTGGTGACTCCACTTCTTCCATCACATACCAAACATTTCTGTTGCTATTTAGACTCAAATCCTACATTACTGGAGACAAAGTCTCACCTAAATTATAACACAATTAATCATGATAACTTAATTAGGATGGACATTTCACCAAAATTAAATGGTGCAAATATCAAACAACTGAAGGAACAAGATAATAACAATGACATATCAACATTAAGGAATGTGACAGTAAATAAATACAAAAAAAATACAGTGCTCTAGGCATTGATCTAAATGCAACACCACTCAACTTACAACAAGGGCAACAATGAGTGAAGAATAACCTCTACAATCCAAAATCAACATATCATATTCCAGCCATAAGGAATGGCAGAGTTATATTCAGTGTGCACAAGAAAAAAGTGTTTTGTGATGTCAGCAACTCAAAGAGCACATCCTGTGGTTCAGTATCAAAAACCTGCCACAACTTGAATGTTGGCAAGGGAAAAAGACACATAAAATAGTTAAGACTGGTGAAGGTTTTTAGAGGATCAGCTGAAAATATAACAACTTTCTTGAGTGAAAAGTTTGACATCTACAGCGTGGTGAAGCCAGGCTCTGATATCAACACTTTGACACAATCCGTGAAAAAGGATATGAACACATTGACCAATAAGGATGTGGCTCCAATGATCTTGATAAGCAGAACTTCAAAGCAGCTCGCAAACTTTCTACAGAACTTATCAAACTAGACAGTCCCACTAACATCATACTTATTGGTGATCCTCACTGCCAAGACTTGCATAGCCACTCATTTTTGAACAATGAAATAAGGAAATATAACAGAAATCTATTCAAAATTACACAGGCTTTTGACCACACAAAATTCCTAGAACAAGACACAGATTACACTTCAACAAGTTTGGAAAGGCAAAACTTGCAAACAAGTGCTATCCATTATACATTTAGTATTAGACAAACAAACAAACAAACAAATCCTCCCATTATACAGAGTAGGCTAATGGTTATACAGAGTAGGCTATGGGATACAGTAAGTAGTAATAAAACCTTTGTATCAGAAACCAATAATGAAATTTACGTAGATGTACAAACTCAGGAAATGTCAAATAGGACATTAAAGCATATTAAGAAAATTCCTGTAACAAGAACTAAAGATTTTGTATGGTAGGCATGCACTCAAAAAGGAACAGTGATTCAGATAGTGCTTTATCTATTAATTCTATGGGAAATAAGACTCATAAGAACTGTAGAATTGTTACTTGTAATAAGAACTGTAAGGGAGTATTGTCACTTCCAATAACAACCACAATCGAATAAACAAAGTACCACAAATAATGACTAAAAAAATTCACGTTTAAACATATATCACCAAATCATCAGAGGAATAAACAATAAAAACTGATGAATTAGTAAATCAATGGGGAACTAAAATTCCTCACTTCATCTGACTTGCCAAACATCATCTAAGCAATACTGAAATAAGTTGTGTAAATTTTGATTCCTATAACCTAGGAGCTTATTTTTGTAGACAATTACAAAAAAATGGAAGTGTAAGTATCTTTGTCAGCGAAACTCTAAAATATATATCCACTAACAAAAATAAATTCTGTATTGAGCTAGACATAGAAATTTGTGCTGTAAACTTACATTATTTCTCTTCACACATCTGTGAGTTAACTATATATATATATATATATATAGTTCTCCATCAGTAAATTTCTCATAATTTTTAAATAATTCTGGATATGTTCTTAATAAAACAAATACTAATACTTTGAACACATAATCATCTGTGGAGATATAATTATTAATTATTTAGATGATGATAATTCTAATAAAGAGAAAATAAATTCCATATTAGGCACATAAATCTATTTAGTATAATTGATTTTCCTGTAAGAATTAATAATATTTCAATGACAGACATTGATAATTTCTTCATTGATAAATATAAAAACGAGAACTTTACAATAAATCTACCCCCAACTGGGCTATCAGACCATGATGCCCAGGTTCCGGTACTAAATAACATAAAAATTTAAAATTCATCTACTTATCCTATAATCAGAAGGGACATAAGTAAATTTACTATATCTGAATTTAAGTTACATCTTGGTTATGAATCTTGGGACAATGTCTTCTGTGATGATAATGTGAACAAAATATTCAATAACTTTCTCACTACCTACCTACGAAAGTTCAGCCACAACTTTCCTACTAAAAAGTATATCCACAATCAAAAATATGATAATTGGATAACAGCCGGAATTATAAAATCATGCATTCATAAAGTAGAATTATACATGTTAAGTAGAGAACTAAAACCCCAAATTAGTGAGCCATTATCAGAAATATTGTAGAATTGTACTGGAAGTCAGAAAGAGAGCCAAAAAAAAATTAAACTTATGGCAAATTCTAAGAACAAAGCTAGCACCACTTGGGATATTGTCAGAACATTAACTAACAATAGCATACAATATCATTAATAGACACTGGTGGTAAACTATGCTGTAATAATCAAATTATCACCAATACTTTCAACATTCATTTTGCATCACTTTCAGACAAAGTACCTATCAATAACTAAAACAGATAAACAAACCCCAAATATAACTGACTACATAAGCTACAGTCATGATATATTTAAACAACCATTCCCTGACACAAAACTAACACCTATAACTACCAAAGAAATTAAAGATATAATTAAATCACTGCAGTGGAAAAATTCTCAAGGATATGATGAGAGTCCATTAAAAATCCTAAAGATAAGTACGCCCTTTATAGTATTCCCTCTAACCTATATGTGTAATAAGGTATTATCATCAGGTATAGTTCCTATGCGTCTAGAACATTATCAGTTTAGTCCCATTTTTTAAATAGGTTACAAGACTGAAATGTCAAATTGCAGGTCAATATCTTTACTCATTGAGGGAGTCATTTACAATAGATTGCAATTTCATATACACAGTAAAAATAATCTTGCAGAGGAGCAATGTCATATGATCCAGTTCTTCAACTGAGTTAGCTACTTACAACTTAACAAATAACATATTAACAGCTCCTGATAGTAAACTGTCAGTTGGAGGACTATTCTGTGAGCTTAACAAAAGCATTTGACTGTACGCAATGTGATATATTACTTGCAAGACTGGAGTATTATGGTATTAATGGTAAGGCAGGTGATATGATAAAATCCTATATAAATGACAGATACCAAAGAGTAACATTAAAAAATGAATACTCAAAAAATAGTTCTGATTGGGACAAAATTAAACAGGGCGTACCATAAGGTTCAATACTCAGTCCAATGTTTTTCCTATTATACATTAATGATTTAACATACATACAAAATAACATATCGAAACCAACTTTGTTAGCTGATGACACTAGTATTATTTTTTATGTATGTACCATGCATTTTGTATATAGTTTTTATTTCAACCAACAATGCACAATATAAATATTTTTTATTTTAACAATATTTATATTATAATCACTCCTACATGTTTTGATACATTTGTATCATCCTCAGGGAGATCCAAAGTTGTACATCACTAAAGTTACAAAGTTTCTATATTATTGAAATTTCATTAAAAATTATCAAATTAAAATATTTATGTGGTTGTTGTTGATAAAATGTAGTCTATATGAATTTTACAATGTAATAGGTATCTGTAGTATGTTTATGTGGCCATATACACATCTGGATATTCTGCAATAAATAAAATTAAATTAAAAATAATGTCGAAGTTGGTGTGTTGATAAAATAAATAAAAAATATAAATAAATAAATAAATATATATATATATATATATTGTGCACTGTTGGCTGAAATAAAAAAGACACTAGTATTATATTTTCTAACTCTGATTCCACTGACTATGCCACAGAATTTAGTGACTTTGACAAATAAACTTATGGTTTGCAATCAATTCATTATCATGAAATCTTAAAACAACTAATTATGTGCGCTTTACAGCAAATTAAATACAAAAATTGATAGAGACATAAATTTTGAAGATATTCAAATTAATAATATTTATAACATAAACTTTCTTTGATTAACCACAGATGACACCCTATCAGGGGAGAAACAAATCGAACAATTAGCCTCTAATTAAGTTGTGTGGGTTATTCTATCAGATCCCTTAAGACAATTATGTCTCAAGACAGTTTAAGAACAATGTATTTTATGTGCACCCCACCATGTTGTATGGAATAATTTCTGGGGCAATTCACCCTATAGCAACTTTATTTTTAAGATACAAAAAAGAATGATAAGAATTATTACGAATGCTGAGTACAGAGACTCTTCCCATCCACTGTTTAAAAAGTTAAATATTCTTCCAGTTTATGCCCAATATATATTTTCATAATTAGCATTCATAGTTAAGAACACAGATGCTTTCAAATTAAATACTGCAATACACAGTTTTAATAACAGACAAGGCTCTGACTTATATCTACCAACAAATCTGACAAAAGCACAAGAAGCAGTATATTACTCCGGAATTAAAATTTTCAATAATTTACCATTAATCATAAAGCAATTATCTCATGATACAAATTTAAATTGGCCTTGAAAAAGTTTCCTCCAGCAGGTTCTTTTTACTCCTGTAATGAATAATATGAATGGAATTTCGGGCGCGATCTGGGTACTTGTTTGACGTGTAATAGCAAAGTGATTTAAAAACTATTAATTTTATTAACAAATTGATAATTTTATTAATTACATTATGCATATTTTACACTTAATCAGATTGACACACATATGTATATACATATTTACATTCCATATTGTTTCAGTTATTACAGGCATTATTATGACAATACTTATAACATTATTAATATTGCGATACGAATATTATTGTATTCGAATTTAACGTGTGTGTTATGTAACACATTTACTCTCGCAATCTGTTACATTTTCTATATCCTACGGTCTCCTCCGATTAGGATCTATGTATTTCAAATAAATAAATACAAATATATTTACATATGTCTGTGTGTGTGTGCAGAAAACACAGCAATGAATACTGAGATACTGAATGAAAACTGACACTCACCTGATCGTCACATACAATTAGCGGGAACGCTGTTATATCGGCGTGTTCTTCGTATTTCATACGGGCACGGAGCTCCTTCAGTGACGAAACTATATGTGCTCCTTCATTTAATTCCGAATCTTGTTTTGGTATATCCATTCTAGGCTTCAACAGCAAACTCAGTGTTACATCAATACACTGTAGCCGCAGAGCTCTAGAGGAAAAAAATAAAAAATCACGGTCTTCATGTGAGGTACGAATAGAACGCGACTAAACTTGCAGCGCCCAACCAATAATAAAACGCCGCTTAGTGACGTAATCTTTAGCCAATAAGTGCGCCCTCCGCAAGAGCATGTAGAGCGCGGCGTTTATTACTCAACAATTTTGAAGGCAAACGAAGAGAAGAACGCAGAAATGGGATGTTTCAAGAGGCTCAAATTTTGGAAGAGAGTAATTGCAAAACGGGAGTTATGACAGGTAAGTTGTGTTTAGTTGTTTAGGTTTGTTGTGTATAATATAGAACACACAGAAAACCGACATCCATAACTACCAAAGAAATTACAAATATAATTAAATCACTACAGTGGAAAAACTCCCAAGTAAATGATGAAATTCCATTTAAAATCTTAAAATAAGTATGCTCTTAATAATATCCCCTTTAACCTATATGTGTAATAAGGTATTATCTTCAGTTCCATTTCCTATGTGTTTAAAACATTCTCAGAGAAGTCCCATTTCTAAAGGTGACAAGACTGAAATGTTAACTTACAGGCCAATACCTTTCCTGACATAATTTTCCAAAATTTTTGAAAGAGTAATTCATAATAGATTGCAATTCCATATACATGGTAATAATATTTTTGCACAGGAACATTAAGGTTTCAGAACCAGTTGTTCTATTGTGTTAGCTACTTACAACTAACAAAGAACGTTTTCAACATCTCTTGATAATAAACTATTAGTTGGAGAACTATTCTGTGATCTTACAAAAATATTTAATAGTGTGAAACATGATAAATTACTTGCACAATTGGAATATTATGGTATTAATAATAAGGCATGTGATCTGATAAAATCCTATGTAATGACAGATGCCATAGAGTAATAATAAAAATGATTACTCCAAAAAATAGTTCTGACTGGGACAAAGTTAAACAGGGTTCTATATTCAGTCCACTGTTTTTCCTATAATACATTACCAATTTACCATACATAATAAATATCTAAAATTTTGTTCCCTGACAACACTAGTATATTTTCTGACTCAGATTCCACTGATTATGCCATAGAATTTATAGTGACATTTGATACAATACACTTACCATGTGCAATGAATTCACTATCATTAAATCTTAATAAAACAGATTACGTGCACTTTACAACAAAAACAAATACAAAAATTGATATAAACATAAATTTTTAAGATATTCAAATTAATAATATTTATTACATAAAATTTCTTGGATTAACTGTAGATAACACCCTATCATGGAAGAAACAAATTGCACAATTAGTCTCTAAGTTAAGCTCTGCAGGATATTCTTTCAGATCCCTTAAGTCAATTATGTCCCAAAAAGTTTAAGAACAATTTATTTTTCTTATGTGCAGTCCACTATGTCATATGGAATAATTTTGGGGGGCGATTTGCGCTATAACAACTCCATTTTTCAGATTCAGAAAAGAAAAAGTATTGTTGTGTATGCTGGGCGTAGAGACTCTTGCAATCCATTGTTTAAAAAGTTAAATATTCTTCCACTCTACTCCCAATACATATTTCCACTATCAGCATTTGTAGTTACGAACATGGATGCTTTCAAATCAAATTCTGCAATACACAGTATTAATACTAAACAAGGCTTTGACTTACATCCACTAACAACAAATCTGACAAAAGCACAAAAGGAGTATATTGCTGTGGAATTAAAATTTTCAGTAATATACCACTAAACATTAGGCACTTATCTCATGATTCAAACAAAATGAAAATGGCCTTGAAAGAGTTTCTTCTAGCAGGATCTGTGTACTCCTGTAATGAATACTTCGAATGGAATTTAAGCATCGATATGATTTCAAGTGTAACTGCAAAGTGATTCTTTTAAAAAAAAACTGATTATGAAATTTATTAACAAATGTTCAATTTTATAAATTACAGTAATTAATACGATTATTGTGCATATTTTACACTAAATCAGATTGTCACACACGTGTGTGCATGTGTGTATATATATATATATATATATATATTTACATTCCATATTGTTACAATGATTACAAGCATTACTATGCCAATACTTATTTCCTTGTTTATTAATATTAATTTATGAATTTTTTATATTATAAAATAACATGTGTGTTTGGTAACACATTTACTCTTATGATCTGTTGATAGTTTCTCTTACCTAAGGTCTTGTCTGATTAGGATAAAATAAAATAAATACACAGTATTGCATTTTAACATAACTTTTTTGTGAAAAGAATGTAGATAAATGTTTTGTAGCATGCCTCTGAGAGAAGAGAAATGTTCATGCTCTTGTGTGAGTCATTTTAAGTAGCCAATATGTATGAACACATTGTGATTGGTCCTTCTATTTCATTTGCAGTTTGCAGCTAGTGTGACCAGATTGTTACCGAAGTTATTTGTCTGGTGTTTTATGTTGAGTGGTTTTAGTATGACGTAGTAGTTAACAGACTGTTATATCCTTTTTCAGACAACACATGGATGGACAGGGGCACAATATGAGGGCCTAATATACGCAGAGAGGCGACAGGAACTCATCGACATTTGACAAATGACACGTGAGGAAGAGGAGAATGCTTGGAGAAGGACGCTGGTAAGTAGCATACATAGACTGTGGAATATTACTGGGTCCTTTAGCAAATGACCATGTACATGAAATTATGGCACCCTGTCAAGAATGTATCGTATACATTTTAGAGCTGTTTTAAGCAGGGTAATTGAAGCTCTTGTTGCTAAATGCATTAACATGACAAATGCCTGTATCTGTATCGCCCTGGTCCCCGCGCTACCAACATGAAGTGCGGGGTTAGGGGGCGGGCTTTGGAGTCTTCCTGGTTACGGTGCCCTGAGCGGAGCTGCAAAACTCCCTGGACACAGATTCTCCAACTCCTTCCAGATGTCCTCATGCATTTGTCTGCCTAGGTTAACCAGCAGTTGTACACAGCAATCCTCCGGGAGAGATGTGTGAGAACTCATACCCTTGCTCCCATCAAGGGATCGCACCACTCTGACTGTGGCTCTGAAGCCGTCAGCGGTTTGTGCGACATGCATCAGCTTCTCCCCCTTAATCTCGGCTGAAAGCCCACTCTGACACGAGACCCATATCCAGGACAAAAAGTCACACGTGTCCGTGACCCCTGAGACGTAGATGGTCTTATTTTGCTGCTTGCCTGTGGTAGTGGCACTATTGGGAGCCACTTTGGCGCTTACAGTGGTGCCATCAGGCATGCCACACAGAGGCGAGAGACATGTGCCTAGTAGCTACCTCAGAAGAGGCAGCAGGTACAGTGTGATCTGAACCCTTGGCTGGGGACTTGCGTGGCCCATGTGGCTGTTGTGGGCCGGTGCGCCCGGCTACTACCGCAGCATACGCCAGCTCACCCCCAGTCGACCCGAGTTGCCGGCTGCTCTGGGCAGCTACTTCACCCATAGTGCCCTGGGCTGCGGGCCCGTCACTGAACAAATGCTCGGGTGCAGGGTGGCGGCTGGCTGGCTCAGCTGATGTTGCATGAAAAGGGCCGTTCCTAGAGCGGAGCGGAGAGAGAGCTGCTGTGAGGCAAGGCGGCCACTGGCCATGTGGGTGTTCCCACAGCACTTTCATGCAATTAGTTATATACAAAACAGGAGCTAAAATAGATACAAAAACACACACACCGAAATAACAAAGGGCTGTTGCTAGCACTAATTCAAAATATGTAACCCAAGTTCATTTCAAATGGAGGTGTGAATGTTGTAAAGTCCACTGTAAATAACACAGCTCTTTCCTCATCACAGAAGGGGCAGGCAAAGAAGAATGTCGTCACAAGACCATACCGAGCCATGTGCACCCATAGAACCAGGCGTGAGGCAATGGCAGTTGCAGAAGGTGACGCTGGTACTGCCCCAGTAAGTTTAGAGACGCAATCCAGCATGAGACATACTGCTTTCTTGCAAGAATGACACCATTACTTTCACAAGGCCTGGAGCCCTGGAAGGGGTAAACAATGAGCACACTAGTATTATCCGAGGCAATTCCTGCACGTAGACTCAAACAGCACAGCGAAAAAGACTACTTGTACTGACTTGACAAGATCTGAGCGAACGAGAAGGCAGCTGGCGAGTGAGATATACCACCACCATGCAGTGTAGACAGGCGAACTACTGTACCATGTTCTAAAGAAGAGTGTGGTGTATTGGACACACGTGTCTTCTGTATACCCTGGATGTTTCCTGTTCAAGTTTCTGACTATGATGATGGATCAGCTACACATACCCAAAAAATATATTTTAGTGTACACTTTGCTAACCGGTTAACTGAATTCTGGGGCCCTCTGGCAGTACAGATGTTACATAAAAGTCGCTGCCATCCATTAACATGTTCATGCTATAAATCCAATATTACAAGATGAATAACCCTCATTAATTCAATATCAGCTGTTGCTCATAGTCAACACACTGGCACAATTTTACCAGCCCGAAGATCAGCTGTGAAAGACCAATATATGAAAATTTATTTCAAAATAAAGTTCAGTAATTTAAAACTCCATGGCCTTAGTCTACATGCGAACTATACCGACAGAGCGGCCGCAGCCGGTCGGCGAAGTTAGTGCCAACTTTTGCGGATAGAGGGGTGTCACGTGGTCAGCGCAACGGGTCCCCACAGCCGTTAATCTCTGTTTTCTAGA
>Ga0123354_10004345_pt1 | contig 20071 bp, 10 predicted proteins | sample TergutLab28metaG_2_FD_97872 | JGI IMG/M metagenome (GOLD analysis project Ga0123354, IMG submission 97872) | Labiotermes labralis P4 segment gut microbial communities from Petit-Saut dam, French Guiana - Lab288 P4 | ecosystem: Host-associated > Arthropoda: Insects > Digestive system > Gut ...
AGGAAGAATGATCTCCTGATGATGAGCTTCTAGAAAGCTCGAAACATGTAGAGAGTAAATGACGACTACCCAGGAAAATAAAGGATAGTCTACAAGTGACATCGTGTTGGTTATTTTAAACAATTATGGGGACTTCTTAATTTTGCCTTATTCAATTTTTGACTCGCTACATTTTTAACAGAGGTAATTGTTTCTCACCAAACCAATTACGGCTCGATCATAGTCCATACTTTCGCAGGGTTAATTTTATAAAATCTATTTGGAATGTGGCCTGTTTTAGAAATCTAAAACAAGCCACATTCCGTATTCTTGAAAATTTTACGTGTAGTTGAGGGGTCACTGAAACCGCCAACTAATTTATGTGGTAATTACATTTCGAATATCATTTAATACAATTTCAAAACATATAATAAAAATAGAAATTTTGGAAAGAAATAATTCAAAATGTACTTTCCAGCACATAATTGTGAACATGTAGAACAAAGTTTGATATAAAACTTGCAGTGACAGACCACAGCCACGCACGTGCTATATTCAACAGGAAAGTGCATAAAGGGTTTTGGTGGGGAAACTTGAGGGAAAGAGATTACTTTGAAGACCTACGTGAAGACTGGAGTATAATATTGAAATGCATCCTCAAGAAATTGTATGAGGAAGCGTGGAGTGGATTGATCTGAATTAGGACAGGAACAGGTGTCTTACTCTTGTAAATGCAGCAATGAATATCCAGGTGCCACAAAATGTGGTGAATTCCTTGACTAGCTGAAGACCGTTTAGATTCTCTAGAAAGACTCTGCTTTACGTATTTCACTGTTTAGTTGTATAGATCCTGTAGTTGTATAGATCCTGTAGTTGTATAGATCCTGTAGTTGTATAGATCCTGTAGTTGCCTAGAAGAATGATATGCAAGAAGTAGAAACAGGAATGGCAAGACGGAGCTTGCAACCGACCGGGAATGACGAATCCTAAAATATTAAATTAAATAAACCAGAAAATTTGACATTAAATTCATTTTACCATAAAGTTACATTATTTGCAACACAACTAACGATGTCCTACATTAAACGTCGCCTAATAACAAGAATCTACCGTTCTCCTGGCGTTTAGGTTTTAGTCGTACACCACTTGGCCCAAAAGGGAATAGCTAACGCAGAAGACGGTCCTTGCGTTGTAGTGAAATAAATTTATGTTATTTAATGCTGAAGAAACTACTGTCTGGTGGTTACGTCCATAGACCTGTCCCTTTATACCATTAACACAAAGTTGCACTTTAACAGTGAAAGCAGGAAACAGATTATCTTGTTGAATTAATGAGAGAAAAGTCTAAAGTTAGAGGAAAGGTTGCGACTCATTTCCTCTACATTTTTTTTTTGCTTTCTGTTTGATTTCTACATAAAGCTAGGCCCTCCTTATTTTCAGGCATTTACAACATCCCTTTATAAGTATGTCGTAGTTAACACCCTGGCTTTTTAACTTCTGCTTTACATCCTTGCATGCAAGCAAAGTCAATATCCCTCTTAAGAAAGATGATTTATTTAAAACATGATTTACCAGATATTATAACATTTACTGACTTCATATTACTGCTTAATAAGCCACTTGTGTCTAACACTGGATACTAACCCTTACAAACGTAGATATCTCTAATATAACCGTTAGCATTATCGTTTAACATCTAAGTGTGCTGTATAAATTTCAGCCACAGTAACAAACATGTAAATAAATATTTTTAAAAACATTTTTCAGTTCGCACAATTACAATAGTATTTATAAAATATTTATTGTGTTTCTCCCTTTGCTAAAGTTACAAATATACAAGTTGTTCAAAAATCTTGAAAATATCTATATAAAAATAATAATTTATAAAACCCTTCTAACACAGAACCAGTTTAATATTTGATGATCGATTCTGCTTACTTGAGGCTTTTAGCAGCATTCGTGTTTTCTTTCCGTTGTTTATGTGGATCGTATAAAGAATGATTGTTGTTTACTGAAAATTTCCAAGCTTTGAAATTTAGCATACTTAATGACTACTATACAACTCAACTCTTACAAGAAGGGTAAAGCTTTCCTCTACTAACATCTACTTCATTCTGCCTGTGTGCGTGCTTAGTTTCAGGTTCTAAGCTGATAAGCAGTTGTCACCACACAAGGCCAGCAGCTGTGTACGCATAGTCTCACAACGGGTGGTCTTCACTTCGTAGCAGCATTGAAAACTGGGTTAAAATTTGGAGAATGCCCACCGTTGAGCAAAATACCAAGCTTCGTTGCTTGATACCATAGGCAAATTTCCTATTAAAGTGCCTAAGCTTGGTATTTAACCAAATGATAAACATTTCCCAGTTCTGGACTCAGTTTCCAATGCCGTAACCTAGGACTGATCCTTTGTTGAGAGACTACAGGGAGTGCTGATAAGTCCTTAGCCCGAACTATTTCCCTATTTCGTAGGACGGAATAGATGGTGTCGTTGGAGAGAGGGGTCTGTTAATGTGTCGAATTGCAAGTCTTTTCTTTTTACAGAGACTGAATGGTAGCATGTCAGGCGACGCGCGCGATTTCAACAACATCAAGACGCGAGCTGTCAAGTTTTCTTTTCCCTGTGAGGCAAGGCGCCGAAGGAAATTCACGCCATTCTGACAGAAACATTACGGGAAGATGCACCATCGTATGCCACTGTCAAAAACTGGGTGGTCGAGTTTAAACGTGGTAATTTTTCCACCTGAGCTAATCTTGGAAGACCGCCGGATTTCGACTAAATCAATAGCTGAGCAACTGGGCATCTCACGTGAGCGAATTGGGTCCGCCATTCATGAAGATTTTGACATGCGGAAGCTCACCGCGAAGTGGGTCCCGAAATTCCTGAATGCGGATCAAAAACGTCAACTGTGCCAGTCGTCAGAGCAAGTTTTGGAATTTTTTCGGCGTGATCCAAATGATTTCCTGTCGCGATTGGTGACCATGGACCTCTGACTGGTTATATCACTATGACCTGGAGACAAAGCAACTATCAATGGAGTGGCGGCATAGCGGCTCACCCGCCTAAAAAAACTGCGAGTGCAAAAATCCGCTGGAAAAATTCTAGTTTCGATTTTTTTTGGGATCAAGACGGCATACTCCACACTGATTATCTTCCAAAGGGCCAAACTATCAACGCGCAGTATTACTCATATCTGCTGGTGCAATTGAAAGATATTTTGAAGGAAAAACGCCTCGGGGAGGTCATCAAGGGTGTCTTGTTCTTGTACGACAATGCCCCGGTTCATCGGGCTTACAGTTTCTTGATCACCCACCCTATTTTCCGGATCTGGCCCAGTCGGACTACCACCTGTTCCCTGGACTGAAGAAAACAATTGATAGTTTGCCATTTTTCTTCCGACGTGGAGGACATTGATGCCGCAGAGACCTGGTTGGACGGACAAACTTCTGAAATTTTTTGAGTGGCTTGCAAAAAATAGAGTAACGGGGTAAAAAATGAATTGAGCTTCGTGGGGAGTATGTAAATCCCGAGTTTGGTCGCTGTAGCTTGTGTCCTTCCTGGTCGGACTAAAGACATATCAGCACCGCCCCCTAGAACCGTAAGAGCCAGCCTGTCCCAATTTTTTCTATACAACTACTGTCACGTTGAAGTTTTCTCTGTCGTACCCTATATATTCGCTAGACTATCAATTGTGCAACGTGTATTGCTTATAATAACCGGAAAAATTTATTTACGGAATGTACATGCAAGTTTTGAAATATAAGAAAATATGAACATTATAATGTAAATGAATATCATGTAAAAAGTTATATAACAAATTTAATATAATTATAGATGTTTACAGTAAACGTAGATGCGGATGTCAAACCAGAAATGTAAAGACCGGATTTAATTTACGACCTGAAATAATCAAAGCCCTGCACTTGGAAAAGGGTAGGCAAATCATGTAGGGTACATGTCGGGTGCTTTGAAAGTGGAAACAGCCAGCCATTGTGACGTACACGTAGCGTGTAACACTCCGCAATATGCTTCTTGTGAATATAAGAGTAGCTGATTTATGCATAAGAAGTACGCAAAAGCAGAGCACCGTTTTTCATTCCTTTGGCCTGCAGAGGTACAGCGAAAGATATTGGTAGAATTTGAAGCTGTTCAAAAAGAACGACAATTCTTTCCGACCGACGCCTTGTGACGAGATTTGTTTGTTCTTAATACCAGTGAGACGACAGTCCATTACCACAGGCTCTGGGTACCTTAATGTAATATATAGGCCTATACTTAGAATAATATTGTTAAACAAGAACACCTTTTGAAAACCAACTTTCTTTTTAGCACCTCTAAGATTGTGTAGGCAGCTTTTACGGAAATATGTGCTGTACGTAACATTCAGTAATTTAAATTGTGTGAAACAGCGTAGTAAGTGAGTAAGTAAGTAACTCATTTACACTAACCCTTTACAGGCCTGAACAGTTCCTTAGGACTCCAGGAGGTTGAGGTTCCAAGAATTTCTATACTGTCGACAAATGAAAGTGATAAGATTGTCAGGTCGGAATTAATTTACTGGCAACTATTAACAGAATAAACGAATACAAAATTCCAAATGACGGGTATTTTAAAATTCAAAATGGCTGGTAATTCGAAGACAGATATAAAGGTAAACTTCCCATAGGAGTATGTTTACGAATACCCCATTCTCTGATACTTCACAAGATGTCGGGATGTGTGAGCAAGAGGTTGCACAATCAACTACAAAGGTAAACTCGTCACGCCCTAAGATTAATTTTGCTGGTGTAGCTACAAAACCAGCAACATCAATTTGTGGGATAGGTTAAGCCCAGTTTCAGTGACGAACCTCCACGACACACTTCTCTCTCTGTTCCCTGGCAGGCAGTGACAACTGTAACTTCAGTCTGTACAAGCAACAGAAGCTGATGTACGCGTCAGCAAAATTCACTTGATATGTTCTGGGCGCCTTCATATATATATATATATATATATTTTTGTGTGTGTGTGTGTGTGTGTATTACCTACGTACGTATGTAACCTGTATGTGTACTCTTTTATACGCTGTATGTAACAGAGAACGTAGCGAATTTAGGAATTTATTGTATATCTTACAAAGTCTTTCCTGATTTTAAACACCTCTCTTTCTCTACCAACTTCCAATTCCATACACTCACTTTCCCTGCACTTGCTCCAAAAATACATAACTATAAAAATACGGATGTCTTTAAAAGAAAACAATAATAGACGTGCTGCTACAGCTTCTTCTTTGTGTATCAATTTCTGAATTCCTAACACAGCTAAAGTAGTAATTTCTAAAATTGCTGAAATCGTGGTATCTAACCGTTAGAGAGGAGCCTCTGAAGCAATTCCAGATCCATCTGTTAAAGTACTTTAATTGTTGTTAGGTTGTGTACAGTCGTTTATCGCCTCATAAAAACCAATATTACTCTCGTTGACAGCAATGAGTGGTGTATCATAATGTTGCTGTACCTGGCCCTTCTAGAGATCCTCCTCGTCTCAGTGACTATCAGGGTGGTTGGGGGGGATGCAGACGACAGGGAAGATACGCCAAATCGAAATGACAGAAAACAGCCTCTCTTATTGAAGTCGAACCACTTAATGTTTACCAGAGCACACACACTTAGGTCCTGCTCGCTGCCTTGGTATTTCCGAAGTGATCCCATGGATAATGCTTTCAACACAAACGTCAGTTACTCAGTTGGCCACCTGACATCCATTCAGTAATACGATCCCCGCACATCTGCAAAAACAGTTGCTAAGCGGAAAGCTCATGGCCGGAATTAACAGAGAGAGCAGAACCAATGTTGACTTGCCGACGCAAACGGTAAAAAATGTATATGGGTTTTACATAAAACCGTTACATCTCCAGGAAACCTCTTCCCGGATTCTAACCTGGAACGGACGGATTCAATAAGGACAGGCATTGCTGCTTTCCCAGAAATGCACACAGGCCTACTCTGATCGTGACAAGGGATTTTCCTTCATGTTACTTAGGGTTGTCTATTGTAAGCAGAACTGAAACCTTTTACACCAAGCAACAATCTTTTTCAAACATGATTATCATATTTATCTTTTCATTTGAATAATAATAATAATAATAATAATAATAATTTAGACTAAACCCTAAACACTTGTCAAATAACTTTGGGAATTTGTCGGTAATAATGATTTAATTTTGACAGTAAAAGTGTTTTGTTATTTTAGTCCTGAAATCTACTGCAAGATTTTCTGTGGTGAGACTGTAAAATAATAGAGATTTTGAAACCAGACGTTTAGTCTGAACCTTCAATTACCATCCAACATAACCTGTTGTCATGCTCTAAAAATTAACTTAAAATTCCATAGGCGAACATACTGAATTCAGAAGTTATTAGGACAGTCTCATTAAATTCGCCTAATAATGGAAGTGGGAAAGTATGTCAACCAATAGGAGGTGGAACGAATTGAATATGCAACAAGCCTTATGGTATTCAAAATTTGTTGTCAGTCATGTACTTGTGTGTCGTATTGCGTTTCATTAAACAATGTACGGATTTTTTTGTCTCCTAGTACAAATTTATGTGCGTGTGTTTATATTAAGATATGAGCTTAACTCAGCTACACGTTTCGGAATTTACTGGCATCATCAGGTGCAGTATTTACAAATGCCGATATGCAATACACCTCTCCTACAATATAAAAGCAAAATGTAATTGAAGGCTTATCATTTTTTAATAAATCTTCGCAGGATTATTGTCGTTGGACACTTTACAATTACGAATTCTCTCTGCTTCTCACTGTTACTGTTTTTACTGATTCTTCCAAGAATGTCAAACAGAAACACTCCATCGCATTGCGTACTTAACACTGTCCTTTCACTCTTTTATCGCTGACATACCTACACGTTCTTCTTTGTACAAATAAGAATAATTTAATAAAGGTGAAAATTTCTAACTGCAACTGAAGCTGCTGAAGACTGGAACTCCGATAAATATATAAATATAAATATATATAGTGCGTATTCGAAAAAAGTAAGAGAAACTTCATGGACTTGCCGAATATGTAAGTGGAATTCTTAACCTTGAATAGCCCTAAGTACTAGAATTTATAACGAAGACGATAACTGTCCGGCGGCTATAAAATGTCGGCTTATTATTTTTTATGATTATGTGAATATTTACTAAACCGGTGACTCCGAATATTTATGTTGTATTTTAGGTTATTTTATGGTTTGTGTCATGCACATTGAATTTGGTATTTGTTTCGCCAAACCTGAAGATGCCAGTCATTACACAAAATAAGTGCATGCTATAATGTGAGGATAGCACGCACCAATAAGGTTGTATTGTGACAGAAAATCCTTGACACTGGGTGTAGTATCGGGGTTAATGCAGCCTACTGCGTGGAGTATCTCACAAATTAATAAAATTGTAGCCTATCGTGGTTCATTTTTACACCATAACGTATGTAGTAGGTATATATATCGACATATGCCCTACACGTCTCATAGTGAAAAGTAAAGTGATTCCGTTACAGGTCCGGTGTGGCCCAGAGGGTGGGTAGAGGTATAGCTCTACTCTTCCATGACCTCGAAACTAGAAGGGGATGAGTGGTCAGCAGCACGTCCCGGCCACACTTTGTCCTCAGGAAGGATCCAGTAGCCGTTTTACAGGAAGCTGGGTGGCTCCAGGGCCGGTCTAGACGGGCGGAAAATCTCGTCCCAACCGGGAAAAGATCTCGGACCGTCCAGCCCGTAGTCAGTCGCTATATCGACTGAGCTACCCGACCAAAACCTTTCATAGTATAATGAGTACAATAACAGAGGTGTCGCTGTTTTCCGCGAAATATTTTTAGCTGATCCACATTTCAATACTGGGATTTATACTCTGGAGCCAACACACATCATATTTTTATGCGTAACAATATAAGCTTTGAGCTTTTGAATGACGTGAGCAGACGATCACAATTCCAACATCAATCATCTGCTTAGCAGGCTAAAGACAATAAATGCTCATCGTTGTATGGATATAATATAACATTTGAACTGAAAATCATTTTGGGTTATGCTTGTGGAAGTGGCCCATTAAAAATTCAACGTTAAGTCTTCATATGTGAAAATGTAGGAGGTTGGGGACTAAACATGAAAATGTTTAGGGTGAAGAAGCAAGGCAGGAAGGAGGGAAAAGGAAGTTGGTGTTATGTGTTCAACATCGCATTCCCTAAGTGCCTTCCACGTCTGACTCTTTCCACAGGAGTGCATGTCAAACTGTAAGATGAATAACACCATCTTCTACACACCGAGAACAACTACGTCCTCTGCAAGCGTCTTACATTCACATCAAGCAATCATAAATAGTATCCTATTGTACATAGGTTATATGTACATATATGTACATAGGTTATATGCTAATAGTAGGTAAAACAAATATTTTCTTTTCACAAATTAATTTTGTTCTTAGCACCTAAGAAATCTGAGGATGTTATGTGTTTTAATTGGAAGTTTCCAGTTCTCAGTGATCTCGAAACTGACCGGACCGAGCAAAATGATGTAGTTGCAGTGTGATTGACACTATGAATTAACAGGTTTGAATCTCTGCCAGGTTGTGAATCGTTATTGATGGATATTATTGTGCCTTTGCACTTCGCCAAATGCAAGCACACAGTGACACGCACAGTATATACACACTTTGGCACCAGAGCACTAGTAATCAAAACTGCTGATATCAACGGACCCAATTCCGAGTCAGTGTCATCCACTCCTCCTTTTCGCAATTATTCTCGGTTAGGAACTGTCTGAAATGAGATCCTCCTTTTTCTCTGTCTAGTAAGAACACCATGACTTTACGACACAGACAGTCCACGTCTTACGCAGTAGTTACGTTACGAAAGATCCGGCTCAAGTCGAATTTTATGCAAGTCGACTATATTGTAGGTCTAAATTTTGTGAGCTATATTTGTAAAGAACAGTGAGTCCGGTTGAAATCCAAACCCCAACGTAATGGAATCTGAACGGCCACAGCATGACCGCCCAAACGCCTGTGTTATCGCCCAACAGTATTCTTTCCCCACTCTCACACTTTCTTTCCCGCAAGAAAAAATTCGCCGCGCTTTTCACAAATGTTACTATTTCGATTATTTCAGTTATTTTTAATTGCACATGTCCCACACTGGGTAAGTTTATGCATTGGCTAAAATCGTATCTGGCTCTAAACATAACAGTTTTAAGTAAATACAAATTAAATGGCTCTTTCTCGAAACGGAAAACCATATTGCTAAGACGCGCGGGCTATTTTAAAGTTCAAATTATTTTTTGTAACGAATAAGGTTTTCCTTTTTATGGATGTGCACAGTGGCGCAGCGGTTGCAATTAGCGCTGAGTATGAAGTGAGGAATACGACAATGCAAGTGCCTTGCTGGTGGAGATCAACATCTGGCAGACGTGCTAACCTGAACACAAGAATGATTACTGCCGCGACAATACTGTATGGGCAAATATACCATGAAGTTCCACGTTAGGTAGTATCCTCATTTGTCCACTTTCTACAGCCCTGTTCGGTCCACATACAGTATTCTGCGAATATTTATTGCCTAGGCTCCTTCAAAGGGAAGGAAACCGCACTTCACACCCACGGAAACAACACAGAGCACAGCTTTTCCCTTTACTCGGATTAAAACTAGACGTAATTTATTTCTCGACTGTCAGCCAAGCTACTGTTCAACGGGTGAAGCCCCAGACTGAAATTTTGAGAATTTCATTACCACCTGGACTTTCAACGTAGACACAAAGACGTGTTTTCAGACGTGACAAGTGTCTGCGGTTAGAAGGAGATAATTAGGCCTACCACCACCTGACTGAAATGTGGTGGGTACAAAATGTGATGAAGCAGGAATCGATCATTCACTATAGCCACTGGTGTAACCGGTGTTTGAGTTCAGATTCGTGTCTTCTCCAAAATATCCGGACGCATTCTTCTGGTCTTCTCCCTTCCTTATATTATATGGACACCTGCGATTCTTACTCTGGAGGTAAAGCTTACGGGACCTGAATCTAACCACCCATATCCACCTAGTGCCGAAGTTACGAAAGAGTAGAGCTATACCTCTATCTCCCCTCCAACCGTGTGTCTTTAAAAAATATAATAACTGCAATGTGAGCATGAACCCCGAATCATGGCAAGCTGCGGCGATTGCTGCACAATCACCCGTCAAGGGAAAGTGTCCGAGTGTAGAGCGATACGTGAAGTCATTTTAAAAGAAGTCCCTTTAAGATTCCTTGTAACTGAGACCAAGACAGGTAACAAATGCTCTTATACCGAGAGCTTAATTTTGACTGCTATCTGTACATGGCACTTAGGTAGCAGTTGATACACACCAGACCACAACGTAGTCACCATTGACATTGAAACATATGTCCCACCTGTCACCAAGGCTTGCATCCCGGCTTAGAAGACATGAGTGTCAAGTGTCTGCAGCCAAGAGGTGACGACAGCTTGCATCACAAAGCGTCTGCTGCAAATCGCTTGCCAGCCTGGTGCTTCTTGAGGACTAAAAGAGGTGGAAATCAGTAGGCCCCTTGCTGCCAGCTCGAATACCAGTGGTTACGACGCTGCGGCTGGGAGGTTTGGACCAAGAGACCTACACTCCTGACGTCGGGAAAGTTAAAATGGTGAGATACAAAATCAAAGGTAAAATACGCTTCACTGTTATATCAATTAATTTGCTGTAAAGTCATGCTTTGCAGTTTAGCAGTGCCAAGGGCGGTGAATATTTGCTACGTGAGATTGATTTCTAGCTTATGTCTGCACCTGTGGCTAGTTGTATAATTTTTAACACAAAAACATTACTAATAATCGTTAACGCACTTTGAAGCGAGTGATATAAATCAGTGACTATATTGCTTTTTACTGAACTGTAAGTGGGATTAATCATCCGAATGCATTACATGCTATGGGCCTATATTAAATTCTATTGTCCCGAATGGGCTTGAGACTGGCTAAAATTAACCGAAACATATAGCCGTGGTTCTTATCAGAACTATGGCTATATGATAAATATTGGATCCAAAGATTACTGGTTTTATACTCATCAACATATTATCTATGCATTTTTAAAATCTATGTAGTTGTAATCAGGTACTTATTTTTCTCTTAAGCCTTATATCTATGCCGGTACCTGACGATGGTTTTATGAAGAAGCCGAAATATGTTGCCCGTTGGGGCAGCAAATAGTTCTGATTAACGTTAAACAGTATAATGTCAGCACAATCATTTTTATTCTTAAGCAAGGCTACATGTTTCGACTAAAAGTTAGTCATCTTCAGGCCCTTACAACATTTTCCGTTACCAGGTGCTTTGCCCACTTTGGGATCCCATAGAGTTTACAGTTGTGGAATACATCTAGTTAAAACTAAAACAAGGTTTTGATTTTGTTTATAAAGTTTGCTATTTACAGAATTGTGTCTAAACTTTAAAATATTTAAAAATTCTTCCTTAACAGTGCATTGATGATCACCGGATATTCAACTGTGAGTTCCGTTGTCTTATTATGACTGATGTTTGGGACGTCTATTTTTCCTATTTGTTAAGGATAGTTGTGTTTTTTAAACCGGTATCGCTCTCTGGATTGTTGCACGGTATTGTCGGGTAAAGTTTTCCTGCAGTTTTTTTGTTGTTGTGCTATAACAGAACGGATACGTTTCTAGTAACTGAATTTTTCTTGAGGACTTCGATCGTAATGGAAGTTAGTTTTTGTTTTGTTTTTCGGGTTTGTAATTCTATTAATTGATTGATCAGAAAGACTTACACGTATTTCGTTGTTTTGTCCGTTGTTTTTCTTTTTTCATTCCTTGTGGTCGGAATTGTTCTACAGTGTGGATGTGTGTGCCTTCTGTTGGATGTTGACACTGTTCGATATTTTGTTCTGTACTGTTTTTGTCCACCGTGTTGTGATCACTGTGCAGGCTTTTGGGTAACTGCTCTGGTGTACTGTCTCTGTGGGTGACGTGCGTTGGCGTCTCTACTGCTTTTAATGGGTGCTGCCCTCTTTCAGAAGACTGTCTCAGTATTGTTTCGAATATCGGATTGCTCTGTACGGTAAGTCTGTCGTTTATCTGGTTTCCGTTTTTGGTCTCTCTGTAAATGTAAAATTTCTCTAGGGTATCAAGCATTTTTTCTTTTCTTTCAAAGTGAATTACGTTCATTATTTCGTTCATTGGGCCGAATGAGTGTCCCTCGTTAAAGCAATGTTGGGCTAATGTAGATTTATTGTTTGAGTATTTAAAGTCGTTGTAATGTTCGCGGTATCTCACACGGAAGGGACGGCCGGTCTGACCTGTGTATATCTTGTGGCATGTGAGACATTCAAGCTGGTAAACTCAATTTTTTTTTGTATTTGTCGGGTTTTGGGATGTTTTATGGTTTTAGGAGTTTTCCTAAATTGTTTTTGGTCATGTAGGCCACTTTTACACTTGTATTCTTGAACAGCTTTGTGACCAGTCTTGTTTCTTTACCGCAATAAGTAAATTTGGCCCATCTTCTTTTTCGGCTGTCCTTTTCTCGTTTTGATTTTCACCATTGAATCTGTTTAAGATAGATGTGTCGAATTTATTACTGCTGACACTCTCTTTCATTATATTTGTTTCTCTATGTTTTTTCGTGTGGTCGAGACCGTAGGTGTTTATTCTATTTATGAAGTATCTGATGGCTGCTAATTTCTGTTCTGAGGTCTGAGCCTTCCCTTATTTCCTAAATATTTGAGTGTTGCCTCAGGTCGTCCAGATATTAACATCTTCGCTGCCATCAAGACATGAATTTGGCAAGAATGGTAAATGTGACATGTCTATGCACTAAGTTTCATTTCTGCAACCCCCAAAGGTACTGGACCCCTAACGTTCGGTCATGTTTCCAACAGTACGCAACATCTAATGGCAGTGTGTGCTTTTTTACGAATTGGCTTCAGTGCAGACCTCATTCGGTCTAACCCCACTACTCAGCATGTCCCACTCTGACATCGTGTAGTTGCTACCTCAGTCATTCCACATCTAGCCACGATTCTATGAACATAATTTATTAGTGTTAATGTCTGGAACATCATTTCCCTTACGTAATGCCAATGTGGCAATGCAGCGTTGGAAGACGGTCTGTCTGTCTTCAGTGCACCATTGCCAAATCGATGGAGACTGGATAGGCCTCTGCGTTTCATTTCGGATGTACTGGATGTACGTGATTTTTGCCTGCGTGGAAACGTGAGGCGGACTAACCATGTGGTAAACATGGTACACGAGTCCCCTCCCGATTGAAATCGGTCCAGCCCACCGGTGAATATTAACTTTTCTACAAGCATTCTTATCCTACCTTTCAGGAATATAGGCCAGTGTGTCTACTGCATTTGTATTCTCTTTCTTAAGATCCATAGTAGCATTCCCACCCTCATCCTGTTAGTTGCACTTCCTGCAACAGATGTCGCTTATGACACACTTGAATGGCGGCCACTGCACACTGCTGTCTGTCTAAATACGGTACACGTTACGCTAGCTCACCTAATTTTATCTTGCGCAAATAATTTCATTTCCGTCTATATTACTCGTGTCTGCCAGTTAAATGAAACGATACGTTCCGTGCATATTAACATACTCATTTAACCTTCACCATTGCCGACAGACCATCGGTATCTAAGTGTCAAGAAATAATGGCAACATAACCTAACAACTGCACTCATTCTCAGAGGGTTAGCAATATGTGCAAATACTCTGAAATCATGACCTAGCTTGGTACAAGAAAATGTTTCGCCACTTGCAATCATTCTTCCCCCCCCCCCTCCCCATATATCAGGCAACTATTGAAAAATATCGCTTTCGCTTTTGTTGCGGTTTTTATCAGACGGTAAAACTGAGTCCTAAAAGTAACACTTCTTCCTCCATATACACTATTTTGCTGCCAACAGATCATTATGATATGGCACCCTCACACTGCGAACATTTTTGCACTTATGAAGTGTCAAATGGTAGGTAGGTCATCATACTTGCTTATCATTTCACAAAATACTTAGTAAAAAGTACAAGAAACAGGACAGTCAATCACAAAAATATTTAGTATTATCCTACTGCATATTATATTGAAACATTTTTCGGCTTTTGACCTTATGAGGTATATATAAAATATTTGCAGAAAGAATGTTTACACACGAAACAATTAAGGATTAAATTTTAACATTTTAAGTGACTGTAAACCTGTCAAAGAAACTTAAAAAATATTTTTGAAAATATTTCGCGCTCAGTCCGACACTGGTTAAACAACTTTCCAGAGATACGAATGTATTATTTTTATACATAATACATCCAAGAAATCCTGAAAAACTGATTACAGGAGGTGTTTTGTCCCCCTTCTCTTTTCCTACATTGAAAGTTTTACTGATGGTCCAAGAGAAAATGTGACACTCAATTTGCGGCCCAAGAATGAAGTTGGAATTCAGATTTGAACCGAAACATGTTCGGAGTTTGACATGTCTGTGTTACATACAGAACAAAGGGTGGGTAATCTTTCTCGTCTTTAAGCTTGCACACGTTGGCTGATAGGAGTTTTCGTTAACACCTGTTTCGGTATTCCATAATTTAACCAACTGCATAAAGCGGGGGTCTTCTTGAGAAGAAAACATTTCCTTAGCTAGTCAAGAAATTCCCCGCATTTTGTGTAAGCGAAGGTTAATTATTGCCTTCACAAGTACAGGCCAACTGCCCCTATCCTGAGCCAGATCAATCCAGTCTACGTCCCCAACCGATTTCCTGAAGGTCCAGTGTAATACGATCTTACTACCTACGCACAAGTCTTCCACGTAATTTCTTTCCCTCAGGTTCTCCCGAAAGGCTACATGCACCTCTCTTTTCTCTCATGTGTGTTACGTTCAACTCTCCCCCAATCACATTTTTCTCCTGAATAATATTTGGTTGAGTAAAGATAATTAAGCCGAGCTAATAATTGCTGGTATTTATTTATACATGCATAAAATGGATCTTGATGCGTCTGTTAGTTTATTACATCTTAGATGGAACAGATAAAACACGTGTATTCAAAATATATTGATTCAATATTATCCAGCGCAGGCCAAAACCCAGCAAGGGTTGTAGCGCCAATTGAAGAAGAACATTATCCAGCAGGGCTGATGAACTTGTGACCATTGGTAACCTGAATAGTTTCAGTAATACGATTTAACGGACACAGTGTATTAGGTCTACAGAAATTAGTACGGCAAATTTGTTAGCGAAGAAAATGTTTAGAAACTGAAACTCATCACTTTTAGGATAACACAGAGTAAATCGATCATTCTTTGTGTTTTACTTAGTTTAGTACAGCCTACTTCTCTGTCATTCAACCGTCCTTTTAGCAAAACATTCCCTTTGCAGTCCTGGACAGGCACTGATGCTTCTACGAAACTGAAGCCCCAAGATTCCAAGAAAATCGATACTTGAATGTAGTAAGGTTGTCAGCCATACACACCGGCCGCCCTTACCCTGCAGGGATTATTCCAGGTATTCACTTCTGTTAGAGGCTGGGTCGACTTCTGGACCATTGCGGCCGGAAGGATTGTGTCCATGAATAATTACAATAATACCATCGGAAATCGAACCCCTTACCTTCCAGCTTGTAGCGCAGTTTTAGGGTAACATATTGTTTGTAAATAATAGCTTTCTGGTTAATCTTCTCCCCTCAAATTTTCGATAAATGTATACACACTTGCGGCCCTCAGTTGAGTCCTTGACGAATTAGGAGGCCCTACTGAGGTTTGAATTTGGCCAGCCCTAGTATAAATTATGGCGCTCTCGTCCCACTTTCACGGAAAGAAATCACACACAGACCGCTACCTTTAATTCAAAAATTCTAGTTCCGATCTGAGTCAAGCGAACTTACACACGACCCTGAGGCGACACAACAAGCACCCGCTGAACCCACGGTAATGAAAATCCCACGCCCAATGGAAGTAATTAATTACTACAGTTTCAGAACGTCTGCCATAAATAACGAACAGTTTTGTTGGGTCTTCGCAGTTTATTTTACATCAGTTATTTCTGAAATTTCAAATGTTCAAATTGTTCAAAGATGAAACACAGATTCCTAAAAGTCATTAAACTTTAAGTATAGCAGTGTAGTGAATTTTGGGAAAGAAATTATAATATGTTACTTTGAAACGTGTCAGTGAAGTGGCCAGCTCCTGGCTGGACAACTAGCCTTATAACGCCGGCAAGAGGAAAAAGTCTCTACTATCAGCACGTTAAGGGTGACATTTTGTACCAACCAACAAAAGGGATTGTTTGATCGAAGTTAAATTTACCGGTGAGTGTAGGTCACCAATCATCTACATCCAGTGCAGAGATAAAGAATCCTTGGCGGTACAGCTCCGCCCCTCCAAACGTAGGTATATCGTAGTGCTTAGACACAATACAACTGCACAGTGTTTCAACACTTACAATTCAAAACTCTTGTTACAACGGCTTGGAAATAGAAGAGAAAATAATTGAGGGTAATTTCCGATTTGCAATCTATGAAACAGAACACGCAGTCGGCGCTTATGAGTGGCGCAGACACTAACAACTGACTGTACTGTCCTCTGGGTTAGTCTTGGCAACCGGAGCAAGACCTCGCTCTCGGGCGGTATCTAGACGTGCGGCGGAGTTAACCTTTGACCGGGGTGTCATTTACCATACCGAAGGACAAGGAAGACCACATTACTCTAGCCGAAGAACTGTGTTATTCTATACTAAGGAACATGGCTGGAAGTCACAGAGAAAAATGCGAATCAATTGACTGTTGAATAATCGTTGGTATGGATGAAACTACTGTCAAGATTCCTGTGCATAACGGTTTGGTAAAACTGGCGTCCTGCTGAATATAAAATATCTGCGTTTTACCAGTGTTAACTGAGATTAAGTCAGCGGTTTTATCTGAAATCCGCATTGTAAATGAAGTGGACCGCGCTCACGGCCTTCAATTATATCTGGATTAACCACCTTGCGTGGGTGTAGCCTAAAACCCGTCCAGTTTCGTAACACATCCTATTTCGTGGTACGGGTCTAAATCGGACATGAAATTAGGCGTGATATCCTCAGTTTGTTTCGATATACTAAAAAACACAAGCAAAAAACTTTGATACATCTATTTGTGTCACCGTTCGGTACGTACTGTGTGGGATGTCATAAAATATGGAATCCTGAATTACATGACACAACGCAATATTCAAAACCTACCTCATGCCAATTTTTCACATAATGCATTACGCGACTCTTTCATGTAAATTCCAAGTATGGCAGCACAGTTTACACAAGCATCAAACACACGTGTCTCCACATTAAACTAAAACTAAACTCCGTGGCCTTAGTCCGCACGCGAACTATACCGACAGAGCGGCCGCCGCCGGTCGGCGAAGTTAGTGTCTCCACATTAGAATTTATAATTCGGTTTTCTTTACTTTAGGACTTAAAGCACTTTGCACACAACCCTGCAAGTGCGTGACATTAAAAGCTGGCGCACGTGATAAGGCTTCTGACCTTATGACGGAGTTAACAGTTTCGAATCTTGGCGAGGACATCGGCTATCCTGGCTGAGGATTTCCGTGGATATGCTCAGTCCGTAGAGGCAAATTCGAGGGTATTGCCCCAAATTAGTCTATGACCACCCCCTATCACATATTTCCAAACCTTTATTTACCATTATCAAGCCATAACATCTACATAATATGGCGTACCAACATCTTCGCAAGTTGAGTCAGGGTAACGTATACATTTTTTGTGATGAGTTACAGTGCTGTACCACAAACAAATGAGGTATGCAGCAGTACGTTGCTAGTGCTAGCATACACCAGCTCTGTTCTCACAAAGTGATCTGTCCTCTAACGGCTGGCTCACTAGAAGTTGATACCGGAGAGCGCCACCTGGAGGAGAGTGAAAGTGCACTTCAGCTCCGTTCTCATGGCAGTTCTGCACTTTGATATTCAGTTGCACAGCAGCGACACTAGACTGTACATTTACGAGCCATACAGAAACCAAACAGTCCTCTAATTAGTTTTACGGAACAGTGAGTTTGCTTTGTAATCCCTACCGAAAGTAAAGCGATTTAAATGAATACAGCACAGATCTGGGTCTCCTATTGGCCTGTGCCAGCCCCGTGCTTCAGTTTCCTTTAAAAAGGGGGATATTTCGTTGCGTGTATCGTGACGTCATAACTGAAGTACCTTCAGCCTATATTTATCGAACAGAAGCACGCTACGTTCTAACAATTGTCCATAAACTTTCATCAAGCAATCGAAGAGCTTTGGTGAATGATATAAATAATGGTACCAGAGACCATGTCTCCACTAAGTCTTCTTAATTTATTTACTCTGAGAGGGCTTTTTCAAGCATAAAGCTGGTGATTTATATTTTGGAGGTGCCGAGTTCGCATTACGAGCACGACAGAGTACGAAGCTTCGGGTGTTTTGTTCCTTCTACTGGCATTACACTCCGTGGTGAAACTTAGCCTCTACCAAAGTTGTCCTCCACTGCTCTCGGTCCTGCTACTTACGTCTTCAGTTCCTCACGCCCATGTTCTTCAGATCTTCCTCACCTGACTCACACAACCTCAACTTTGGTATTCTTACACTTCGAGTGCCTTCTGGTTTAAGAAGGCTAAGCTTCATGCTATGACGCACCTATTGCATTCTAAAGAGGTGTCCCAGTCACCGCAATCTTCCTATTTTTATCACTTGGACTGTGTGCAGTTCATCATAGAATGTATAAAGCACACTGCTGTATCTTGTTCTCCGTATCCCATTATCGTTAACAGGACCGTATATCATTCTTAACATTCTTCGTTTAAAGATTCAGAGCATAATTCCACCTTTCTTTGCAAGGGGCCAACATTCACTTCCATATGCAAGTATGTAACGGTTTTGTGTAACATACGTTTACTCTGACGTTTCACATTCGATGAGTTAAGTTGTTTCTGTAACCCTTAGCTAGTTTTATCAGCTACACTTTTTAGTTACTGGATTTATATTTTTATATCATTATCTTCTGTTAAGACTATTTCTGGATACTTAAATTCCTTTATCCTCTAATATTCCTGTTTATTAATTTTTGACACTTTTAGTATTAGTTGGTTTTTTTTTGTTACTTCCACGTATTTTGTTTACTGTGCGTTGAATGTTAAGTCTCACTACTTGCGCTGCTTGCATTAGTTTCTTCATTGTTTCCTTCAGGCTGTCTAGGTTCTCTCTACTATTACTATATAACCTGCGTAAGCAGGTACCTGGGTACTTTTATTGTATATATAGTGTCTTTAGTTTCTATCTCCGAATCTCTGTTTACCTTTTCCAATAACACCATCTTAATTTTAACTTTATTCCTCTCATGTTTCAGAGTCTATTTAACCAGTTTTATTAAAGTTTGTGGCATCTTAAATTCCTTTAAGGCTTCGAGTAATTTATTCCTTATTTTGGTGAGAAGGGCATGAAGGGCATCCTTGAAGCCAATTAATAAAAGAAACGTGCCGATTCTAAGCTCTGAGGTCTTCTATAGAATATGTCTCATGGACTGAATTTGGTAGATTGTTGATTTACTTTTTTAAATCCACACTGATGTTTATCGACTATATTTTCTACGTAGGGTTCGAGACTTTCATACAATACATTAGAACAACATTTGTATCCCGTATTCAATAGAATAATTCTTCCTCTATAATTATTCAATTCCATTTGGTCTCCCTCTTTCAAGAATAGGGCAAGTAGGTCCATCCTCCCACTGCTCAGGTAAAACATCATCATCATCATCATCATAAACATCAAGGATTGGACCCTTTGATCCGTTCCGTCTAGAGAGTTACAGCTGCTCGCGCCAACCTTTCAGTCCTGTGCTTCCTCTGGAGATTCTGAGTTGGGTAGGGTGTCCTCAGGATGGATAACCAGTCCCTCGCTGAGTAAGTTTGGTGGTAGCTAACCTCAGGACCTCCAAACATGCCCGTTTTCTGTAGCGGTGTGCTCCCTTAGCCGAAGGTCTCGGTTTTGAGGCGCCGAGGACTCGCCTTCATCCGCTCCTCTCTGCTACAACTAAAGTTGCATTGCCCAGGG
>Ga0123354_10004347_pt1 | contig 20067 bp, 22 predicted proteins | sample TergutLab28metaG_2_FD_97872 | JGI IMG/M metagenome (GOLD analysis project Ga0123354, IMG submission 97872) | Labiotermes labralis P4 segment gut microbial communities from Petit-Saut dam, French Guiana - Lab288 P4 | ecosystem: Host-associated > Arthropoda: Insects > Digestive system > Gut ...
AATGGGGAGTACCGGCGGAGCCGGGGAGGGGTTTTGAACCGGGATACCAACTTTATTAACCGGTACCGGGTAAAAACCCTTCGCCCTTCGGGCACTTCCCTTATAAAGGGAAGAAAAATGTTTTCCGCTTCCGTTTTTTACTCGTGGAAAACTTCACCTATGATTAACTGCGCGGCGCGCTTGGCTACGCCCGGTTCGCCCAGCGACTGGCGGATTTTCAAAAGTTCGGCGCGCATTTTTTTCATTTTGTCCGGGCTTTGGAAATAGGACATTACTTCGCCGGCAAGATTTTTTACCGTCGCGTCGTTTTGTATAAATTCTTTTACCACTTCTCTGCCGGATAAAATATTTACCAGCGAAATGTATGAAACTTTTATAATCGCCTTTGCAATATTGTACGTCACGGCGGACATTCTGTAGGCCACCAGCATGGGCACGCCCAGCAGCGCGTTTTCCAGCGTCGCCGTGCCGGAGCAGGTGATTAGAAAATCCATTTCCGCGCGCGTTTTATAATCCGTTTCGCGGACAAGCGTGACGTTTTGATTTTTTTCGCCCATCAGCGAATAATAAAATTCGTCGTCAAAACCCGGTACGCAGAATAAAAACGCTTTTGTCGTCGGGAAAACTTTTGCAACCTCTTTATAAGTTTTATAAAACAGCTGCGTGTGTTTTTGCAGTTCGCCTATTCTGCTTCCAGGCAGCAAACCGATGCGGAAAGTGCCGTCAAACACGTGTTCCTTCGGCTGCGGCATAATATCCAAAAGCGGGTTGCCTAAAAAAACCGCGTTGCCGCCGTATTTGGCGTGGAACGCGGGTTCAAAAGGGAAAATAGTTATTGCTTTTTTGGTATTCGCGGCTATGCTTTTCGCGCGGTACTGGCGGCTGGCCCACACCTGCGGCGCGACATAATAATACGCCGGAATGTTCCTGTGTTTTGCCATTCCCAAAACCTGTGAATTAAAACCGTAAAAATCAACCACTATGACGGCCGCCGGGTGTTTTGTGTCCATGTACTCCCGGACCATGCCCAGCAGTTTTATCCACAGCGGCATTTTGATTAAAGGCGCCACAAAACCGCTGGCGCCTTTGGAAACCAAATCATACATAAAGTTGTCGGAGGCGGCCTGCAGGTTTTTGCCGCCTATCGCCGTTATAACCAAATCTTGTTTAAGCGTTTTCATTTCGCGCGCGAGGTTTGCCGCGTGCAAATCGCCGCTCAAATCGCCGGCCACTATCAGAATATTTTTGCTGGTGGGAAGAATGGTAGCCATAACTAGTTTCCTTTTTTAATGCTTCCTAATGCCTCGTCCATCATAATTTTTGCCGCGCGCGCAACGTCGACAACCGCTTTGACGGCGCCGGGCGCGGTGGCCGGGCCGGATTTTGCGCCTTTCGGCAAATCATAACGGGTAATTTTTTCTTCAATCAGCATTGCTATTTCCAACGCCATTCCGCCGCGTTCGCCGCTGGGCGCCGGGGTTTTGGCGTTTAAAATGGAATCTTTAAAATGTAAAAGCTCGGACGTGATGGGCATCTGTTTATTGACAACCGGGTAGATTACGGAAATATCTTTCATGTCATTAACCGTCGGTTTTTCTTTTTTGTAAAGTTTGATGCCGGAGTTCATGAAGTCAACGGAAATATACGCGTCTTCCTGGTATAAATGCATAAAACGCGCGCGCTCAAAACTGGCGCGGCTGGCCGTGACGTCCGCTATAGCCCCGTTCTCAAAATGGAAACGCACGTTCGCGATATCTTCATTGTCAGAAAATATACTCACGCCTATCGCCTCAATATCTTTAATAGGGCTGTCAATCATGGTAAGCAGAAGGTCAATGTCATGTATCATTAAGTCCAAGACGACGCCCACGGCGGCCATGCGCGCGTCATAGGGGCCGAGGCGGTTGATTTGTATAAATCTGGGATTTTTAATATATTTGAAAGCTTCTACCACGGCGGGGTTAAAACGTTCCACGTGGCCTATTTGTAAAATTACTTTTTTCTGTTTGGCGAGTTCTATTAAATCTTTGGCCTGCGCCATATTGGAAGCTATAGGTTTTTCCATCAGAGTATGCACGCCGTGCTGGAGGCAGTACATGCCGACCGTATGGTGCAGAGGAGTAGGCGCGGCCACGACTACCGCGTCCACCAGTTTAACAAGACTCTCATAATTTTCATAAGGCGTGCAGTTGTATTCCCAGGCAAGTTTTTGCGCGCGCGCGATGTCCGGGTCCGCTACTCCGACAAGCTCCATGCCTTCCATTTTTGACAGAGTTTTCGCGTGGAAAGAACCCATTTTACCCGCGCCGATTACGCCTATTTTAATGTTATTCATATTATAGAATTATAACATATTACCTTTATGGCTTGCGGGAAGGGGGAGAGTTCGCGTAATTCGCAGTCAATAAAATTTTCTTCCCTTTTTAAGGGAAGTACCCGCGGAGCGGGGGAAGGGTTTTGAGCCGGTACCGGTTAATATAGCTTGCACCCCGGTTTAAAACCCCTCCCCGGCTTTGCCGGTACTCCCCTTATAAGGGGAGAAAATTATTCTAATTCGGTTTCGTCCATGTCGTCTCTTATGCCGAACCTTGTTATGCAGAAATCGTATTTAATGGGGTCTTCCGGGCAGTACTTCGCAAAAGCGGCGGAAATTTCCGCGGCGGTGTTCATGTCCGCCTGGTTTCTTTCGGTGAGACCGAGTCTGCGGGCGTTGCGGTGCATGTGCACGTCAAGCGGGACGATTAATTTTGACGGGCTGACTTTTGTCCAGCCGCCGGGATCCACTTCGTCATGGCGTACCATCCAGCGCAGGAATAAATTTAACCGTTTGAGCGCGCTGTTTTTTTCCGGGTCCGGCACAAGAGTGTTAACCGGGCCGAAACTCCTCAGTTCCGCCGCGAAGCCGCGCAGAGCCGGAACTATGTTCGGCTGAGTTTCGTCATAATAGCTTAAAAAACAGTTTTCAAGGCTGCCGTGTTTCCGGATTATTTTTTGTATGGCCGTCAGAAAATTAACCAGCTGGTCTTCCGTGGTAAACCGGTATTTAAAATTTTTATAAACTTTAAAATCGCCGTTTTCAATAAATTTGCGCGGGCCGCCCATGCGCTCCAGAATCAGGCCGACGGTTTTTATGATTTGCTTTACGTTGCCGTAAGCAAAACACGCGGCTATCAGCCCGGCAATTTCCCTGTCTTTGATATTTTGGTAATTATAAAGGTACTGCAAAGGGTCGGGGCTTACCAAGCTTTTTTTGTTATACTTTTTATATAGGTCGTCAAGTTTTGTTTGCATATCTATATTTTATGAATTTAAAAGAACTTTTGAACATTGACAGCGGCGTTACCGTCGGCGAAATCACGCAAAATTCCAAAATCGTGGTTCCGGGCGACGTGTTTTTTGCCGTCAAAGGTTCCAAGGTTGACGGCAACGATTATATTGACGACGCTATTTCCAAAGGGGCGGTTGCTATAGTGTCCACTGAGCCCGCCAAAAAACAGTACCCCGTCCCGTACCTTCAGGTTGACGATATTGATTTCGCGATGGCGGACGCGTCCGTAAAATTTTACAAAAATCCGTCCAAAGCGTTTTTTGTCATCGGCGTAACGGGCACAAAAGGCAAGACCAGCATTACCTACATGCTGGAAAGCATTTTTAAGGAAGCCGGGGTGCCGGTTTCCGTCATAGGGACAATCAATTACAGGATTAACGGCGAAGTTTTTTCTAAAGCGCCGAATACAACTCCCGCCGCGCTGTATCTTTATTATATGCTTGACGAAATGCGCCGGAGGGGGACGAAAGTTCTGGTGATGGAAGTTTCTTCCCACGCGCTGGAACTGCGGCGCGTGCACGGAATAGAATTTGACATGGGCATTTTTACGAATTTGCAGCGCGACCACCTTGATTTCCATAAAACTTTCGAAAACTATTTTAAAGCCAAAGAAAAACTTTTTACGTCGATTGTTGAAAACAGCAAGAGTACGAAAACCGCGGTTGTTAATTCCGACGACGAATACGGCACAAGACTGCTTAAAGATTTCAGCGGCAGATTAAAAACGCTCGAGTGCTCCATGTCCGAAGCGACGGACATTAAAGAGAGTCTTAACGGCGTGGATTTCAAATATTCCGGCCTGCCGGGACATATAAATCTGTTGGGGCGGCATAATTTGCACAACGCGCTTTTCGCGCTAAAAACCGCGCTGGCTTATGGCGTGGATTTGCCGTCGGCACTGCGCGGCCTCGCGGCTTTAAAAGGCGTGCCCGGCAGAATGGAGCGCATTGACAATGGCCAGCCGTTTTACGTGTTTGTCGACTTCGCTTACACGACGGAAAGTCTGCTCCGCGCATATGAAACTTTAAATCCTTATAAACGCGGCAATATAATAACCGTCTTCGGCTGCGGCGGCGAAAGGGACACTACAAAACGTCCGTTCATGGGCCTCGCGGCGGCGCAGAACAGTTCTCACGTAATCATAACGAACGACAACCCGCGCCGCGAAGAGCCGCAGAATATTTTTAAAGATATTTTGAAAGGATTAGAGGGTTATACAAATTACCAGATTATCCCGGACCGCGCGCAGGCGATTAAAGCCGGTTTGAAGTTATGCCGGGAGCAGGATATTTTGTTAATCGCCGGCAAGGGGCATGAGGATTATCAGATTTTGGGGAATACAACGGTGCCGTTTTCCGACCAGAATACGGCAAGGGAATTATTGGGAGATTTAGGGTATGTTCAAAGCAAGTGATTTTAAAGACAAAAAAGCGTGCGTGCTCGGGCTTGGAAAAAGCGGAGTTGCCGCGGCAAAGCTGCTGGCCAAAAAAGGGTTTAAAGTTTTAGTCAGCGACGCGAAAAACGTCGACGCAACCAAATTCAAACTCGGCAAAAATATAGAGGTTGAAACCGGCGGGCACACGGACAAAATTTTTGACTGCGCGTTTATCGTCAAAAGCCCGGGCATGCCGCCAAATGTCCCGGTTTTATTAAAAGCCAAAAAAAAGGGAGTTAAGATTTTCAGCGAAACGGAAGTCGCCGTTTCTTTTATTCCGAAATCCGCCAAAATAATAGCCGTCACCGGCACAAACGGCAAAACAACTACGACCATGCTGACCGCCGCCGTTTTCAAACAATACTGCAAAGACAAGAAAAACGGCAAAAAAGTTTTTATGACCGGCAACGTCGGGTACCCGCTTTCAAATTTCGCCGGCAAAATTAAAAACGGCGACTATATCGTGGCCGAACTTTCCAGCTACCAGCTTGAAGACAGCACTTTTTTTAAACCGCGCGCGGCGGCTGTGTTAAATATCACGCCGGACCATATTGACCACCACGGCTCTTTTGAGCAGTACATGGCGGCGAAAAAGAAAATTTTTGAGTTTCAGGATTCTTCCGACTTTGCAATCATAAACGGCGCGGACGAAAATTGCCTTGGCATAACTAAAAGAATAAAAAGCAAAGTTTTATGTTTTGCCACAACTCCGCAGCACAAAGCGCGCGCGCATGTTTTTTACGACGGGGACGAGCTGGTTTTCAGCAACGGTACCGAGTTAAAACCGCCGAAACTTCTAGGTTTGCATAACGTTGAAAACGCGATGGCCGCCGCCATGCTTGCGATGGTTATGGGCGTTGACGCGTCGTCGATACAGCGCGCGTTCAATAATTTTAAAAGCGTCGAGCACAGAATAGAAGAATTTTTGGTTTATAAAGGAATAAGGTGCATTGACGACTCAAAAGCGACAAACGTCGAATCGACGATAACCGCGTTAAAAGCCATGCCGGACGAACAAAACATATGGCTTATTCTGGGCGGCAGGGACAAAGGCATGCCGTATGATATTCTGGGGCCGCTCATTGAAAGAAAATGCAAAGGCGTGCTGACCGTCGGCGAGGCGAGCTCCAAAATCCGCGCGGATTTGCTTTTTTATCCTTATCTTTTTGACTGCGGAATTATCGATAACGCCGTAAAATATGTTTTTGAAAACGGAAGCAGCGGCGACATTCTGCTGCTGTCCCCGGCGTGCGCGTCGTTTGACCAGTTTAACAATTTTGAGGAACGGGGAAGATATTTTAAAAAAGTATGCAGGGATTTAGCGGGGGAAATATGTCAGTCTTAAAACTAATAGAAAACAGAAGAAGCGTCAGAAAATACGAAGACAAAGCCATAGAGCCGGAAAAATTAGCCGCGCTGATGGAAGCCGCGAGACTTGCGCCGAGCGCGTGCAACGCGCAGCCGTGGGAATTTGTGGTTTTTACCGACAAAGAAGCCAAACAGAAATTCTGCGAAGCGGTTTTCACCGGCATTTATTCAAACACAAAATTCGCCGCCGCCGCGCCGGTAATAATCGCGGTAATTTCCAACAAAGGCAACTGGAGCAGCCGCGTCGGCAACGTAGTTTGCCAGACGTCGTTCTATATGATTGACCAGGGCATAAGCACTGGTTATCTCACGCTGGCCGCGCAGGAACTGGGCTTGGGAACGTGTTATATCGGCTGGTTTGACCACAAAAAAGCGGAAAAATTTTTAGGATTAGGCAGCGGCAACAAAGTAGAACTATTGTTAAGCGCAGGCTATCCCGCCGAGCACCCGGACGCGCGTCCGCGCAAAGACAGCAAGGATATCGTTTTTTATAATAAATATAAATAGGTGTAGTTGTGTGATTTTTCTAAAAAATCACACTTTATTTCACAACGCCTGCGGCTGAGGCGCTCCGCGTTCGTTTGCCGTTTCGCTCCCTTCGGTCGCTTGGCGGGGGGTTGAAAAATTTCTTCGGCTTTTGAGCGCTTTTAAATTTTTCCGGCCTTCGCCGTACGCTCCGCTTTTAAGTACTTACTCAGGCCGGAGAAAATTGAAATTTAACCCAAATCCCGAAGAACATTTTTCTTCCCGTAAGCCAAGCGAACGAAGGGAGCGAAACGGCAAACGAACGCGGAGCGCCCCAGCCGAAGGCGTTGAGAATCAAGTGTGATTTTTTAGAAAAATCACACATTCACATATTTGATATAATATATCTACCGAGGGGTAAGTTTTTATGAACAAACGGGACCTTCTTGTCAGTACCCAGCTGGGGCTGCAGTTCGCTTTGACGGTATGCATTTTCGGCGCGGCCGGCTGGTTTATCGACAAAAAATTTGCATATTTCCCCGTGTTTACCATAATCTTTTTGGTCTTAGGTTTTGCCCTCGGCATGTATTATATAATCGCCTCCGCCGTTAAAAAAGGGAAGCAAAAATGATTGAAGAAACCCTTGCACACCATATAATCGACCAGACCATACGCGCCAGGCTTTTTGGTTTTATGCCCCTGACGGTTGATTTACTCACCCTTTTCTGTATCACTCTCGGTTTGGCTTTTCTGCTGCCTCTTATAATAAAATACCGCAAACCTGTTTTGCTTTATACCGCGCTTGAGGGCATGGTAGTTTTCCTGAGGGACGACGTCGTGTTACCCAACTTCGGCCAGCGCGGCCGCAGGTTCACTCCTTATTTCTGCACGCTTTTTGTTTTCATTCTGGTTTCAAATTCGCTCGGCATGGTTCCGCCGCTGCGCACTATCACGGGCTCGGTATCCGTAACCGCGGCTATGGCGGCCACGACGTTTGTTCTGATACTTTTTCTGGGCATAAAAGAAAAAGGCTTATTCGGTTATCTTAAAAGTTTTGTGCCTGAAGGCACGCCGGCGGTTCTCGCGCCGCTGCTTTTTGTGCTTGAAGTTATAGGGCTGTTTGTCAAAATGATAGCGCTCTGCATACGTCTTTTCGCGAACATGATTGCGGGCCACATGGTCGTAATCAGTTTTCTTTTTCTTATTTTTATAGTGGCGGAGTCAAGCAAATATATAGGCGCGGCGACAATTATTCCGGCGGAAGCGATGTCGCTTTTCGTCAACGTTTTGGAAATATTAGTTATTTTTATACAGGCGTACGTGTTTACTCTTCTGACGGCGATTTTTGCCGGGGAAGCGTTTTCAACACATCATTAAAAAGGAGAAATATTATGGAAATGGCTTATTTGGGCGCGGCGATAGGCGCGGGAATAGCGGCTTTAGGCGTCGGCCTGGGCATAGGCAAAATCGGCGCGGCGGCGGCGGAAGGGACGGCAAGACAGCCGGAGGCTACCGGCGAAATAAGGACCAGCATGATTATAGCGGCGGCTCTTATTGAAGGCGTAGGCTTTCTTGCTCTGGTTATCACGCTGCTGATTACGTTTAAAAAATAGTTATGGACAGGTTATTAACGCCGGACTTCGGGCTTATGTTCTGGACGGTGGTAAATTTTTTACTGCTGCTGTTCCTGCTCGGCAGATTCGCGTGGAAGCCGCTTATAAAAGCCCTTGAAGACCGAGAAAATAAAATAGCGCAAGACAAAAAAGACGCGCAGGACGCGAGGGACGCCGCGCTTAAAATCAAGGCGGAGCTTGAGCAGCGCCTTGAAAATATTTCCAAAGAAGCGCAGGGAAAAATGCGCTCAGTGGAAGCTTTGGCGGAGGCGGAAAAAGATTCTATTATCCAAGAGGCCAAACGCGCGTCTTCCGTCCTGGTGGACCAGGCCAAAGCGGAAATAGAGGCGCAGAAAAACGCGGCTTTGCAGGACGTTAAAAAAGAAATCGCGGACATCGCGGTAGAGGCGGCGCGGAAAATAGCGGCCGTCAAAGTTGACGCTAAGGCCGACGCGCAGCTTATTAAAAAAGTTTTAAAAGACGTCGACGGCAAAGAGTTTAAAGCATGAAAAGCGAAGGCAGAATTTTAGCCAAACGTTACGCGCGCGCGCTTTGCGAAGCGCTGAAAACTGAGGAATTGCCGGCGGCGGCAGCCGAGATGGGCGCGCTCTCCGCCGCGCTGGACAATGTGTCCGCGTTTTATAATCCGTCGGTTTCGAAGGAAGCCAAAAAACGCTCTCTTGCCGGCGTTATGAAAAATAAAATTCTGCAAAATCTGTTAAATGTCATGGCGGACAATAAACGCCTGAAACTTTTGGGCGCGGTCAAAGACGAAACCCAAAACATTTTCAATATCCGCACCGGCGTTTTAAACGCGGAAATTACTTTTGCCGCAACTCCGGGAGACGTTAAAGAAATAGAAAATATTTTAAAAAAATTATTTAAAGCGCAAAGCATTACGGCCGCGTACAAAGAAGACCAAAGTCTTATAGGCGGCGTAAAAATAAAAGCCGGCGATATTTTAATCGACGGCAGCGTAAAAAATAGTTTAGAGAAACTTAGAGTTGAATTAGAGGTTTAACCATGTCACTTAAGGCTGAGGAAATAACTTCGGTAATAAAAAGCAAAATAGAAAATTTTGCGCCGCAGGCTGATGTCAACGAAACAGGCACCGTGCTGCAAGTCGGCGACGGAATAGCCAGAATTTACGGTTTGAAAAACGCCGTGTCCGGCGAACTTTTGGATTTGCCGGGCGGAGTCAAAGGGCTGGTTCTCAATTTGGAATCGGACAACGTCGGCTGCGTGCTGATGGGCGACGACGCTTTAATTAAAGAAGGCGACACCGTCAAAAGAACCGGCAGAATTATTAACGTCCCCGTCGGCAAAGAACTGCTTGGCCGCGTGGTAAACCCGCTCGGCGAACCGCTGGACGGCAAAGGGCCAATCAAAACGTCGGCCGCGCGCCCGCTGGAAGTAGTGGCGCCGGGCGTCACGGAACGCCAGCCCGTTAAACAGCCGCTTCAGACGGGTTTGAAAGCAATCGATTCGCTTGTCCCGATAGGCCGCGGCCAGAGAGAATTGATTATCGGCGACCGCCAGACGGGAAAAACGGCCATCGCCATTGATACGATTTTAAACCAGAAAAACCAGCCGGAAGACAAAAGGGTGATTTGCGTTTACGTCGCCGTCGGCCAAAAACAAAGCACGGTAGCGCAGGTTGTGCAGACGCTGACGGAATTCGGCGCCATGGATTATACGATTGTCGTCTGCGCCGGCGCGTCGGACCCCGCGTCTCTCCTATATATAGCGCCGTACGCCGGCTGCGCCATGGCCGAGGAATTTATGTGGAAAGGCCGCGACGTTCTTATTATTTACGACGACCTTTCAAAACACGCTCAGGCTTACCGCCAGATGTCGCTGTTGCTGCGCCGTCCGCCGGGCCGCGAGGCTTATCCGGGCGACGTGTTTTATCTGCACTCCCGCCTTTTAGAGCGCGCGTGTAAATTGTCGGACAAAAACGGCGCCGGTTCTCTTACCGCTCTGCCTATTATTGAAACGCAGGCCAACGATATGTCCGCGTATATTCCGACGAACGTCATTTCAATTACCGACGGACAGATTTATCTGGAAAGCGGTCTTTTCCACAGCGGCATGAAGCCGGCGGTCAATGTCGGCCTGTCGGTCTCCCGCGTGGGTGGCAGCGCTCAGAAAAAAACCATGAGGTCCGTCGCGGGCACTCTCCGCATAGACATGTCGCAATTCCATGATTTGGAAGCTTTCGCGCAATTCGGCAGCGAACTGGACAAGGAATCCCAGGACCAGCTTAACCGCGGACAAAGGCTCAACGAACTCTTCAAACAGGACCAGTACAAACCCATGTCCGTCGAGGAGCAGGTGCTTGTGCTGTTTGCCGGCACGAACGGCTTTTTGGATACGATTCCCGTCGGCGACGTTAAAAAATACGAGCAGAAAGTGATTACCCACTTTAAGACTGAAGAAAAAGCGCTTTATCAGGAATTTTCAGACGCGCCGCAGATGACGGACGAACTGGCCGCAAAACTGAAGACGGCGTTAAAAAAATTCGGGGATTATTAAGACTCCGTCCTCCGATTATTTTCCTCTCCCTGACAGGGAGAGGACACAGGTGAGGGTTTTTATACACAAATATACGCCGTAAATTTATTCAAGACATCGCCCTTCCGGGGCCGATAAGGTTGAAAAACCTAAGTTGATAAACAACGCTATTTTGTGTACATGATGTGTTCAGAAACCCTCACCCTGCTCTCTCCCTGTGAGGGAGAGGTAAAAATTATTAGTAGAGAGGTTATAAAATGGATAAAAAGAAATATTTAGTCACCGGCGGCGCTGGCTTTATAGGAAGTAATATCGCTTTCGAACTGCAAAAGCAGGGGCACGAAGTTACAATCATGGACGATTTTTCGGCCAGCAATTTTAAAAACCTGCTTGGTTTCAAAGGCGACGTTATCGCGGCGGATATTTTTAAATTTATGCCGGAAGACGTTTACTTTGACGCCATTTTCCACGAAGCCGCCATCACGGACACGACGGTGCACGACCAGAAACGCATGATGGAAATTAACGTAGAAGCTTTTAAAAACGTCCTCTGTTTCGCGGCGGCCAACGAAATTAAACGCGTGGTTTACGCGTCCTCCGCCGGCACTTACGGCCAAAACCCGTGCCCGATGACGGAATCCCAAACGCCGATGCCGGAAAATATTTACGGATTTTCCAAAGCCATCATGGACAACGTCGCGCGCGATTTCGCGGCGGAGCACCGGGACATGGTTATCGTCGGGCTGCGCTATTTTAACGTCTACGGCCCCGGCGAATATTATAAAGGACACACGGCCAGCATGATGTACCAGCTTTACAATCAGATGAAGGCCGGCAAACGCCCGAGAATTTTTAAAATGGGCGAACAGATGCGTGATTTTGTTTACATAAAAGATATTGTAAAAGCGAACATGTGCGCGCTGACGGCGAAAGAATCCTGCGTCGTAAACGCCGCCAGCGGAACCGCGCGGACTTATAACGACGTCATCGCATTGCTTAACAAAAATATGAGTCTTAAACTGGAGCCGGAATATATCGACAACCCGTATCCGTTTTTCCAGTTAAAGACCGAGGCGGACCTGACGCTTGCTAAAGAAAAAACAGGCTATACTCCGGATTACACGTTAGAAAAAGGCATAGCCGAATACGTGGAAGTTTTAAACAAACGGAAATAATTTTCTCCCCTTTTAAGGGGAGTACCGGCGAAGCCGGGGAGGGGTTTTGAACGGGAATAAAACCCTTCGCCCTTCGGGCACTTCCCTTAAAAAGGGAAGAAAAATTTGAGGACGGAGTTTTAATAAATGGAAAGTTTGCGCGATATAAGGGATAACATCAAATCAATTCAGTCGACGGAGCAGATTATGCTGACGATGAAGATGATATCTTCCGCGCGCATAAAACGGGCGCAGAACGCGATGACGCTGGCGCGGCCGTTTTCCCTCGGGCTGGAAGGGTTGATTGACGACCTTAAAAAAGAAATTTTAAACAGCGGCGATAATTTTACGGATAAAAACCTTGCCAAATTTTTCAAAACTCCGCCGTCGGAACAAAAAAATATCGGCCTTATTCTGGTAACCGCGGACAAAGGTTTGTGCGGCGCTTTCAACGCGTTGCTGCTGCGCGAGGCTTTACACTTTATTAAAAAACATTCCGGCTGCAAAATAAATATTTTTGTAGTCGGCAAAAAGGGGCGTGATTTTATAAGCCGCCTGAAAATTCCTGACGTTGAAATTGTTTACGAGAGCGTCGGCATTTTCCCTAAGGCCGGCTACGTGCACGCCAATATGCTGGGCGACGCGGTGGTTGAAAAATTTTTGTCGCTTAATTTAGACGAAGTCGCTTTGATTTACAATGATTTTAAGTCGCTGGGCGCGCAAACTCTGGTTACAAACAGGATTCTGCCTTTTGATTTTGAATTTTCAAAAGGCCACTCCGAGAACGGTCAGGAAGAAGAAAATTTTTTGTACGAGCCGGCCAAAGAATCAATTTTACTGAGCCTGATTTTCCGCCATATCAAGGCGAGCCTTTACAGAGTTTTGCTTGAATCTCAGGCGGCGGAACTGGCGGCCCGCATGAACGCGATGGACGCCGCCGGCAAAAACGCGCAGGAAATATCGGACGCGCTTAAATTAAAATTAAACAAAGTGCGCCAGGCGACAATTACAAACGAAATTACGGAAATAGTAGGCGCGGTAGAAGCGCTAAATGCTTAGGAGAAATTTATGAGTACTGGTGTGGTTACGCAGGTCATCGGGCCGGTTATCGACGCGGAATTTAAAGAAGGCGAACTGCCTAAAATCAACAACGCGCTGGAAATAACGTTCGGCAAAAGTAAAATCGTCGCGGAAGTCGCGCAGCAGACGGGGGACAACGTCGTCCGCGCCGTCGCGCTTTCTCCGACGGACGGTTTAGCAAGGGGCGCGCAGGTTAAAGACACCGGCGACGTTTTGAGAGTGCCCGTCGGCGACGGGTGCCGCGGCAGATTAATGAACGTCCTCGGCGCGCCGATTGATTACGCGGGCGATATTAAATCTTCGGAATTTATGCCCATTCACGCCAATCCTCCCAAGCTTGAAGAACAAAAAACCACGCCTGAAATTTTTGAAACCGGCATAAAAGTAGTCGACCTTCTGGCGCCTTATATGAAAGGCGGCAAAGTCGGCCTGTTCGGCGGCGCGGGCGTGGGAAAAACGGTTTTGATTATGGAGTTAATTAATAACGTCGCGCGCGAGCACAGCGGAAGTTCCGTTTTCGGCGGCGTAGGCGAAAGAAGCCGCGAAGGAAACGACCTTTGGCTTGACATGAAAAGCGCGGAACTTGCCGACGGGACGACCGTGCTTGATAAAACGGTTTTGGTTTTCGGACAGATGAACGAACCGCCGGGCGCGAGGGCGAAAGTCGCGCTGACCGCGCTTACGCAGGCCGAATATTTCAGGGACAAAAAAGGGCAGGACGTGCTGCTTTTCTTAGACAATATTTTCCGCTACGTGCTGGCTAACTCAGAGGTGTCCGCGCTGCTCGGCCGTATGCCGTCGGCCGTCGGATACCAGCCTACTTTAAATACCGAAATCGGTATGCTGCAGGAAAGAATTACCTCTACAAAAAAAGGTTCGATTACGTCGATACAGGCCGTTTACGTGCCGGCGGACGATTTGACGGACCCGGGCGTGGCGTCGACGTTTACGCACTTGGACGCGACGACGGTTTTGGCGCGTTCTCTGGTTGAGCTTGGCATTTATCCGGCGGTGGACCCTCTGGAATCCACGTCGAGGATTTTGGACCCGAGGGTAATCGGGCAGGAACATTACGGCGTGGCGCAGGGCGTCAGAAAGATTTTGCAGAGATATAAAGACTTGCAGGATATTATCGCTATTCTGGGTATTGACGAGCTGAGCGACGAGGACAAAAAAATCGTCGCGCGCGCGCGCAGGATACAGAAATTTTTATCGCAGCCGTTTTTCGTCGGCGAGAAATTTACCGGCAGGCAGGGTAAATACGTAAAACTGGCGGACACGATTAAAGCTTTCAAAGGTTTAATCGACGGCGAATATGACAATATCCCGGAGCAGGCGTTTTTCATGTGCGGCGGAATAGAGGACGTTTTGGCCAACGCGAAAAAATAATAACGCGGCCGCCAGGCCGTCATTCTGAGGAGCGAAGCGACGTAAGAATCCCAAGCGCGGATAAAGCATGACCAAAACATTTTGCGTCTATATTCTGACAAACGCCGGAGATAATGTGTTATATACGGGCGTAACAAGCAATATTTTAAAGCGGCTCTATGAGCATAAAACAAAAGCCGTAAAAGGTTTTACCGCGGCGTATAATGTGCATAAATTGGTTTATTATGAAGTTTTTGAAAACGCTTTGGGCGCGATAGAGCGGGAAAAGCAGATAAAGAAGTACGGACGTCAGAAAAAGAGAATGATGATAAAGAATTTTAATCCTGGGTTTAAAGATTTGTCGGATACTTTAGTTTAAGTTCCATTTGAGATTCTTACGTCGCTGCGCTCCTCAGAATGACCGGCATTGAGTTGGTTTTAAATATGAATAAAAAATTAAATTTATCTATTTTGTCCCCCGAGAAGCCTGTTGTGCGGAATAAGGCCGTGGATTTTGTGGCCCTGCCGGCTTACGGCGGGGAGATGGGCGTTTTGCCGGGCCACGCGAAAGCCGTGGTACAGCTGTCCGCCGGGATTTTGCATTATACGGACAACGGCGCGAGAAACGAATTCGCGGTCTTCGGCGGTTTTGCGGAAATTTTTAAGGACGACGTTTTTGTATTTGCAGAAGAGGCCGCTCTGGAAAGCGAAATTGATTTGGAAGAAGAACGCCAAAAAGCGGCCAAAGCCAAAGCGTCGCTTTCCGCCAAAGGCGCGGATATAAATATAGAACTTGCCGAGATAGAATTAAAAGCCGCGCTGCTGAAAATGAAACTAAAAAACCGCGGAAGCAAAACAAATATTTAGCGGCCGCGGCACAGTTAGATTTTGCGAAATCCCTCTCGATTAAAAACGGAGGGATTTTTTTATTATACCGGCGGGAGGGGGCCTAGTTCGGTTTGTTTGGTGAACGGCGTTTTGATATACTTTTTGGCTTCGTCGTCTATGCCCCAGGCGTTCGGGAGCGACGTGATTAGTTTGTAGGTTTTTAGAGCGTCCGCGCGGCGGCCAAGCGCGTCATAGGTTTGGCCCAGGCGCAGCAGATTCCAGACGGCCCACCTTGTGTTTTCAGTATGGTCAAAAGATTTTTCTTTGGCTTCTTCAAGCGTCCGCGCCGCGTCTTCAAAATCTCCTTTCGCCATTTGCGCCGTCGCTATCGCGGTATAAGCGCGCGGGACATACATTTCCGTATAAAAAGGTTCTTTGCCTATGCGGCTTAAGAAAGTTTTCCCGTCGGCGAGCACAACGTCATAGTTTTTATTTTCATACTGAGCTATGATTTTGACAAAGCGCATAAGCGGGTTCGCCGGGTATTTGGCGGAAACTTCCGTAATATACTGCAGCGCCAGAGGAGGGTTATAGTAGGCGGAAATTCTGTTCAGATAAATTTCAACCAGCATAAGTTTTGCGGAGTCTCTTGTAAACTGCCCCTTTTCGCGCGCCAGGTTTAAATATGTTATTCCTTTAGTCTGGTCCCCTTTAATAGAAACTATTTTTGCGAGAACTTTGACGACGGACGGCAGAGTGCCGGCGTAATATTCGTACATGCCGAGGCCGAAATACGCGTCATAAAATTCCGGGTCCGCGTCCAGCGCGTCTCTCATGTAGCTTATTCCTTTGCGGCCCGCGAAATAGGCGGTAATCCAGTTTCTGTTGTCCATCGCGAAAAGGCTTTTTATTCCGTACGCGCCGCCCAGAGACATAAACGCCACGGGATCGTTCGGATGCGTTTTCAGCCATATTTTTATGCCGTCTATCGACGAGGATAACACGTCCTCAAAAATTTTCCTCTGCTCGTCGCTGCTTTTTTCGTAGACATATTCATAGCGGCCCCACGCGATTAACATGTTGCCGAAGTGCGCGTACGGGTGATTCGGATATTTTTGGAAAGCTATGTCTATATTTTGCTGCGCGGTTTTAAAGTCAAGGTTGTAAACGGCTTCAATGCCGGCGCCGCCGTACTTTAAAACGTCGGCCTGCAGCTGCGCGTTGTCGGTATTTTCCGCCGCGTGTAACGATGACGCGAATAAGATTAGAAGAAAGAAAAACTTTTTCATTTTGTAATTTTATCTTTGCCGAAATACGGGACTAACGCGGGCGGGACAATGACGGAACCGTCAACGGTTTGATAATTTTCTAAGATAGCGGCCAGCGTGCGGCCGACGGCGACGCCGCTTCCGTTTAACGTGTGGACAAACTCCGGTTTGCCGTCGCCGGTTTTATAACGCAGGTTCATGCGGCGCGCCTGAAAGTCCGTGCAGTTTGAGCAGGAAGAAATTTCGCGGTAGCGGTTTTCCGACGGCATCCAGACTTCTATGTCATAAGTTTTGGCCGAAGAAAACCCCATGTCGCCCGTGCAAAGCAGCACCGTGCGGTACGCGAGACCGAGGCCGCTTAAAACGGCCTCCGCGTTTGCAGTCATGGTTTCAAGACATTCAAAAGATTTTTGCTGGTCTGAAATCATCACAAGTTCCACTTTGTCAAACTGGTGGTTTCTGATAAGGCCCCGCGTGTCTTTGCCGTAAGCGCCGGATTCTTTGCGGAAGCACGGCGTGCAGGCAACGTATTTTAACGGCAGGTTTTCCGCCGCCAGAATTTTGCCGCGGTTTAAATTTGTCAGAGGGATTTCGGCTGTGGAAATTAAAAATTGTTTCGGTTCGCCTTCAAGCGCGTACATATCTTCGCGGAATTTCGGCAGCTGGCCGGTGCCTACTAAAATATTCTCGTTGACGACGGCCGGCGGCACAATTTCGGTATAACCTTTTTTGGCGTGCGTGTCCAGAAAATAATTTATTATGGCGCGTTCAAGTTTAGCGCCGTCTCCGCGCAGAAGTGAAAACCTGCTGCCGGACAGGGAGGCCGCCGTCTCAAAATCCAAAATGCCCAAATTTTCTCCGACGGCGTGATGGTCAAGCGGTTTAAAATTAAAATTCGGCGCGGAACCAGCGCGGCGCACTTCTTTATTTTCGGTTTCGTTTTTTCCGGCGGGAACGGTTGAGTGCGGCAGGTTCGGGATGTTCAGCAAAAGGGTTTCTATTTTTTTCTTATATTCTTCAAGGGAAGTTTCTTTCGCGGCCATTTCATTTTTCATAGCCGTGACTTCGGCCATCATTTTTTCGGCTTCCGCCGGTTTGTCGCGGCGCAGAACGCCTACGTGTTTTGAAAGTTCGTTTCTTTTTGAGCGCAGTTCTTCGACGCGGGCAAGTATTTTTTTATATTCGGCGTTTAACGCGCAAACTTCGTCAATCACCGCGCCGTAAGACGCGTCTCTCTGCGAAATTGTTTTTTTAATTTCTTCGGTATTTGAGGTTATTAATTTAATGTCCAGCATTATTTTGCTCCTGCGGTATCGGCGGCAGCGGCACCGGTTTGGGGAAATATTTTTTGACGGGCTCCGCCGCTTTTACGGCGGACTCAAAAGCAAAATCCGCTACCACTTTAAAATTCGGCGGCGCGTACGACGTCTCGCTTATAGAAAATAAAAACGCGGCCAGCACTATAAGCAGTAAAACCGCTTTGATTAACCCGCCGAAAAAATTTACAATTTTCATTTTTGAAGTTTTCTGATATCTTTAGCTAATCTTCTGACAAGCCTTCTGGCCATAGTGTCCACGGCGGACAGAGAACTGACGTCAGAGCCGGTGTCCGTGCCTATCCAGACAATTTCCGCGGTCTGCACGTCAACCAGTTTTGCCACAACGCCGACTTGCGCGCTGGTGGTTATTTGCGTCGGGACTATGTCGCGCTGGCTGGTTACCCTCTGACCTACCGGAACGGAGGTTTGTATAACGTTGCCGTCCGGCCCGACGGCGTTCTGCGTTCTGAAAACCGGGCTGCTCTGAAAAGAGCGGTTTTCAACCATAGCCAGCTGGGTGCTCGCGGGAATATAAGACGTAATCTCGCCCATCAAAAGAACGTCCACGCCTAAAATTTTGCCTAATAGTTTTGTCGTCTCCGGGGACATATAGCCGGTGACGGACAAATTATTCTCGGACAGTACTTGCTCTATTTGCGCGCGCTCGACTACCGTAAATCCGTTTTGTATAAGGTATTTGGCGAACACGTTTTCCGCGCCCTGCAAGCCGCCGTCAGGAGTATCAAACGCCATTATGCCTATGCGCCTGACGTTTTGAAAATTATAATCCCTGCTGATTGCCGTCTTCGGCGCGCAGGAAAACAATAAAAACGCCGCCGCGAGCGTTATAAATATAGTTTTTCTCATATTGTTATTATATAATAAAATAGAACAAAAACAGGAGGGGTTATGAAAAAATTGCTTGTATTGGTATTTGTATTTATGGCGGCGGGGGCGTACGCCGGCATAGATTACGGATTAGAGGCTGGTCAGACAAGGGTTGGAATCTACGGCGGCATGAGCGTGCCGCAGGACTGGGATTGGTCAACGGGCGAAGTCAAGCCGGGGAACACCGGGCCGATGTTCGGCGCGGAACTTTTGAGAAATATAGTACCCATGCTTTCCGTGGGTATTGATATAAATTACGCGTCTTACGGCAAAAAGAATAACGGCGGGGAAAATATTGATTCGCACGTTTTCGGCGGACACGTTACCGGCAGGCTTAATCTGTTCCCGGAAATGCCAACCAGAATTTATATACCGGTCGCGGCAGGCATAAGCGATTTACAGTCAAACACCGACAGCCTGGGCAGCGTAGGGGCGACGGATTTTTCCTTTTTCACCGGCTTAGGCGTGGAGTTTGATATGGGGCCGGAGTGGACGGTCGGTTTAGAGGGCAGATATTTTTATATGCCCATTGACAGCGATAAATTCGGCGATAACAAATTTGCTTCGCTGAGTTTGCTGCTAAAAATAGGCGCAAGGTTTTAGTTGAAAAAATCACAGTCTCAAATATATGCGCGCGCCTCACGGCGCGCGCGTTTTTATGCCGTTTGGCAACCGGCACCGAAGAAGCGACGCAACGTCGTTACCCCGCTTCCAGATTTGCGGGAAATTTCAATTTTCTTGCGACGACATTCAAGTACCCGCAGGGTACGGTGAGGAGGAAAAAATCAAAAATTCGCCAAATGTGGAAGCCGCAGCTTGAGGACTTCAGCCAGTTTTAGTATAATAACGAATGACGTCCTTTGCGGGCGTAGTTCAATGGCAGAACCTCAGTTTTCCAAACTGATGACGTGGGTTCGATTCCCATCGCCCGCTTTTTGAAAAAAAGCGGACGAAGCAACGCAAACTGCTTTGCGTTGCGTTGGGAAGCGAAAGGCCGGAGCGATGTTTTTGTTTGTATTTTGCGTAGCAAAATACAAGGCAAAAACCGTGAGGCCCGGCCCGGAGGAAAATTCCGTCAGGAATTTTACCGGAGGGGATTCCCATCGCCCGCTTTTACCGCGGGTTGGGAATATAAGCTGTGTCCGCTATGCAGTCGGGCAGGGACGGCCCTGGTGTCGTTTCTCTGAGTTTTCGGGAACGAAAATTTGCTGGGATAGCTCAGCCGGTAGAGCATCTCCATGGTAAGGAGAAGGTCGTGGGTTCGATTCCCATTCCCAGCTTAAGTTTGTTAACTTATAAATATTAAGGAGAACACATTATGTCGAAGGAGAAATTTATTCGAAACAAGCCGCACGTGAATGTGGGAACGATAGGGCACGTGGACCACGGTAAAACGACGTTAACGACGGCGATGACGCACGTATTGGCTAAAGAAGGCA
>Ga0123354_10004350_pt1 | contig 20063 bp, 13 predicted proteins | sample TergutLab28metaG_2_FD_97872 | JGI IMG/M metagenome (GOLD analysis project Ga0123354, IMG submission 97872) | Labiotermes labralis P4 segment gut microbial communities from Petit-Saut dam, French Guiana - Lab288 P4 | ecosystem: Host-associated > Arthropoda: Insects > Digestive system > Gut ...
ATTGAAATGCTTTGTGTTTTCAGGCTGGGGGCCGCCAGAGGAGGGTCTGTTCCCCCCAACAACCGTCCCCCCGCTGTCCCCATAAAAAACCGCCCCCCCCCCCCCCCACCCCAGGCAGGCACATCCACTCCCCTGCGAAGATCATGGCCTTAGATGCTATGTACACATTACTTATTTTGCTATTTTGCATTTATCTCTGTTTCTGCATCTCTTAGTCAGTATAGAGATTCACTGTAGGCCTGACAGTTCTGGGTTCAAACACCAGCAGAGGCAAGATTATCCACATAGGTCCAGACCAGCCCCAAGGTGCACCCAGCCTCATGTACATGGGGTACCAGGACTTTTTTCCAGTGGTAAAGCAGCTGGGGCATGGTGTTGACAACCCACACCCATCTAGTGTCAAAGTTCAACAAAAGGTACAGCTACACATCCATGCCCTCTGTGTGTCTTAAAGGGAGTTTTGCTTAATTGTGGCGAACATTCCTACTCATCATAAATATAACTTGCCCAAACATTACTGCCTACATGCTATATATTATTGCCCACATTTTTACCACCAAGAAATGAACCCTGAAAAGCAATGTGTACTAATGACTATAAGTTACTCTGTACAGAGTAAAGATGCTGGTTCTCCTTCCTCAATTCCATACACCATGGTGAAACTATGCTGAACTATTATTTTAACTTCTGCACAAAAGTAAAAACCTAATACAGTTTAGCCACATTTAATCCCAATCCAAGCGGGTCCACGGACAAATCGACGAGATCCATGCTTAAAAATGTTCACAGAGAAACTTAAAAAAAAAAAAAAAGCAATACATATTTCTTACAGTGGCTGGCCACATGTGGCAATATTGGAGAATTCAGCTAGAAGGAAGATGCAGGGCGACTGACCATGAGTATAATGGTGCACAGGGAAGAAGTTGCCAATCTAGGGGCAACCAGACCACAGCAGCCAGAGCCCCCCCAACAAACCTGATCATCTGAAGCGTGGATGCATCATCGGTGTGAGCATGGGGGGGCCAGGGAACGCCATAGGTGGGGCAGCATAAGGATGCACAGCACCTGGTGGCAACGTTCCAATCAACCCTGCAACAATTTATTTCATATTAATAACACAATTTGTCTTCTTATATGGGAGAAGCCAGAGTAACAACCGATCTGAAGTTAATCATATATTTTTAACTGGTCACTCATGTAAACCAGTGGTCCCCAACCTTCCCAAGTGGACCACACTTCAAAATAAGAGAAAAAAAAGTGAGAAAAACACACACACACACACACACATATATATATATATATATATATGACCTCAATTTTCTTTAATCATTATGCAATAACAAAATGTGATTTAATATAATAAAAAAATAAATAAGTTCACAAATATTATACTAATAATCAAAAACATCAGCACCCCTGGAATTCTGACTTTGTCCAGCACCTCATATTCTGAACAGAACAAAATGTTTTGGAAACCAGATCTGTTTCCACCTTCACATGTAAAATGAGAAGGCAGCTACTTATCTGGATCCACTGCACAGAACCAGACCCAATCCAATTAAAGGGATTACCTAATTCTTGTGGAGCCAACTAGATAGTCTGCGTGCCTCTCCACACTTTTACCTGACTGAAACAAATCCACACCATCATATTATTTTTTTCTGTTCAGAACACTACAAAGCTGACAGTCCACAAACCCAGTAATCCAAGGCGTAATATATCATCATAAGAAACATTCAGAATTAATCACAAAGACAGTTACTTTTAATCAATGTGAATAAAATGTAACATGTACAACGAACCTAAAATTTACTACTTTACAACTACTGAGAAAAAAAAGGACAACAAATATACAATCACGACAAAAGACAACAGAGCATAAAACTACTACTTCAGTTGCGATGTAAACGTTCTTTTCACCAAATTTTACCATTCTAATCACATCTTCCGAAAACCATAATTAAACAGGTTTGGGGGCCACATTAAAATAACCATGGAGATGCATGCAACCCTTCGAACACAGATCTGTGACCACTATTATGAACATACACATATAGTGGATTAAATATACACTGCCACTTTTGAATTTAAAGAATGAATAAAGCTAAAGAACAAGGAATAACATAACGTGTGATTTGAAGCAGAGGAAAGAGTACCTGACAGTTGTACTTTTTCAATGTATAAATAATTAATTTATTTACTAACACAGTAATAACTAATAAGCTTCAGTAAATTTCTGCTTCTGATATCTGAGGTTCTCAAAGTGTAATCAATATCAGTCTTCTGGGATTTCACAACACTTTCTACCCTGAAGATAGAGGCAGCAGTTTCCTCCAAAACAATGGCATTACTACAAGTCATCACATCCCTGAAGATCACAACCTAGGATCTTTGTTTGTTGGTACAGGTTGCATCAACATTTTCTTCACCAGTGCTTAAAATGACAGTTATATCAGAGGTCACAACTCTTCACAATTTCATCATGTGTTGACAGCAAAGTCAAGTGGAGCTGGAGAAGAAAATCCTTACATGAACCAAGCCAAAAACTGAGATTCAATGAACATCAGAATGTACATGACTGTACAACAGGTACTGTCTCCCACTTTGAAAGTGAAACACGTCTATTCACTCAGCACATACAAGATATTGTATGGTCAATATCACATTGTACAAAATTATCCATGTGTTCATCATACCACTCTTAAACAAGCAATCAAAGCAATACTGAACACACCACATTTACTGTGTCACAAAATAAACTGAAACACCCTAAAGACATTGCAGGCTCTTCTACTTATACTGTAGGCCATAACGTGAGGTTCAATCTTCCAGCCAGATGTCCCAACATGGCAATTATGGCATCAATTCCTTCATATTTTCTGAAGGGACACTTCCCCCAGAGGATACAATTCCTTCATATAATTCTAGTTTTAGTTTGCCATTATTATTTAATCATTACTTTTTCTTCTCATCCAGTTTTTTTTTTTTTTTGTACATTTTGTATTCGTTTCATGTGGCTGTCTGTTACAGGTTGCAGCTACCAGTAAGTGCATGAATAAAGAAATTGAATTATTCATGCAGTACAGACTTTGTCTGCTATGGGACATAATGTCACAATTACATGCTGTCTCCATGTCCGTAATTCTTCACTCACAAAGAACATTCCATTTAGAATTCCTATGTTGCACTGGCCTCTCAAAAACCAAGAATAAGTTCATTTGCCTTACCTCCATATTCAACTGGATTAAAATGAGCCAACTTTATAAAAGCCTGGAATAACGACAGTGACGAATTTTCATATTTAAGGACTGTTTCCAAAGAACAGGGAAAGCAAAAATCTGGTGGTATTATTTTTGTCAGCCTACAAACCAGAACATTATGCAATATACAACTGAAGCCACATTAAACTGAAGAACAGGTGAAGGCTGACCATTGCCTAGGTCACTGACTATTTCCTCGGCAGTGTTAGACCAGAAAATTATGGTGACATTGCTAAAGACTATGGATACCTTAAAAATTGGTACTGTATCTTCTGAAGATACATTCTATGCACTCACATTTAACTTATCTTCTATGAAATCCAGAAATATCAATGGTAATAAATATGGTGGATGATTTCAGCAAGGAATACTTCATAAAGGGCGGTGCTACCAACAAAATTCTAATATGTTAAGCAACTATTATTGGATGTTGATCACCCAAACTGTAGATAACATTTATAAAAGAAAGGCAGAAGCATTTGAGTTTAATTTCTCATATTACTAATTCAATGAAACATGATTTGTGTATTAATCTTCTATTTTGTTTCTCTAGAAAAAGTGGGGATGATACAAAATTTTCAAGCTCTGATCCATTTCAGCTCATTTACTGGAATCACCCATTTTTCTTTAAAAGAGAGCAAATGCTCTTTAGTTTGTTACAGGGTGGTGTGGAACAGAATTTCTCATCTTTGTCTGAAAATAAGGGACATTAAATCCTGCCAGTACTATTGGGATGGGGGTCAGATATTAAATCATGGGTAACAGAATCAGCATAAAATTTAACACTGGGCAAGCTGTACCACGCACACGTGCTGCTACACTGGTGACGTACAGACCATTTAAAAAAACAGTGATGCCAGAGTAAGTACCTTCTCATATACTCACATGGTCATCATGCTAATATTACTGATAGAAATTTAAAAATATATGCACGGGGCATTTCATGAGAACATACACCAACTCATAGAAAAATTAAATGGGAGGAAGCACACACGCAGACATGATGGTAGCATGACTTCTTTACACCGGATGAAACAAAAACACATGGACAGCCCTCCACTGCGTGATTCTTCTTTAAAATATTATGTAGCGTTATGTCCCGAGATGTCTAGTTTTTAAGACGCACCTGTGTCAAAGGAAATAAGATACCACAATTAAGACATGGGCACTTTATTGTTACAACAGCCGTTCACAGCAGTCTTTGTCCACTTCCAGGCAGACAGCAGGGTGCCACATGGTATACTCTCACACACAATGCAATACATTCACAATGATCATTGTCACACCTGTGTCAAGTCTTGCCATGAGATCAATAGTCTTAGTATGGACTGTGTAAACATGCCCCTTCTGGTGTGCCCACATGACAAATTCCATTGGAATTAGATCTAGAAACCAAGAAGCCCAAGTAACTGGCCCCAATGTCCAACCCACATTCCTGGATATGCTTTGTTCAAACACAGCACAACAAGGGGCCCAAAATAACATCCCTTACAATACCAGCCTGAATGTTCATTCTGAAGTGGACCTGATATCCACATTCACAGATATTATGAGGATTATCCCCATGCCCAGAGGTAAATGCTGTGGATTCTGAACACACCCTCATACGTAGATCATGCTTCACCTATACACACACACACACACACAAAAGAGAGAGAGAGAGAGACCATATGTAGCCACTCATACACTTGCAACCACAGAGGACAATCATCTAAAAACAGATGTGCACTCAGCGAGTAGTGGTGTGGAAACAACTGAGCATTACAATGTACTGTGAGTACATTCAGCTGGGATAGTCCTGATTCATGTATGATATGAAACTCCCCTACAGCTCATTCCACAGTAACAATTATGGCATCTTCATTGGCTTGTACCTGCAGTCCATGGGTGACCTGCATTAGTACTCTTTGCATTCAATCACAACTCAGCCCTGCTGTACAATGCATCTTGGATACACCATACACCAAACTCTACTGAGAATTGTGTTACCCTGCCCAATGGTAACAGATATCTCACAAAACCAAACGTCTTGAAAAGCATGTTGTATAACATCTGACTTGCTTTTATAAAGGAATCACTCAGCTTGTGTTCAACTTTCATTCAACTCCGTAGAGTACGGAAAGCAGGCTAATCCCAATATTAATTACCTGCTTAATTTTGAAGGGTTGCATGCATATCTTGTAAAGACAATTACAAAATATAAAATCATTAATAACTTCAGATCAATCATGCCTCACAACTCCAAAAGTATCATGTTTCATTTAAAAAATACTGATGAATTAAAATTCTACATTTGTAACATTTATTTAAGCCTCCATTCATGCCAGCACAAATAAAAGTCCTCAAAACACAGAAACATGGGTGTGCATCATGCCAATGTGTTACTTTCAGGTGTGTTCACGTCTCGGTAGAGTGTATTAAAATCACTCTCTTTATCTGTCTGTATAACTTGCTGTATGCTGAGTCGATCATCATGAAATGTGATATTTTCAATTAAAAGTGTCATCGCACTCCAAATTTGGTTTAACTTCAAACAATAATGTACACTTTAAATGAAACCCTACACACGTTTCTGAGAACATCTTCGGCTGTACTCACATGCAGCTTACTACATATGTATTTAATGTTTGGAATAAAAGACATACAGAACAATGAAACAAACACCTTATGGCCTATGCACTCTCTCTGCAAGTCTTATGATTTCCAAGTTAAACAAGGAATTCTCACCAAAAATCAAAGCCCACTTCCCCATTTATAGTTCTACATACCTATTAGTTTCATTATTGTTCCACTTTATTTTTGTGATGAACTAACTATGTTATGACTATGACAGTAACAAATTTCAGATGCAAAGCTCCAACAGTTCATTAGTTATCACCTTTAAATCAAAAGCTAAAAAATGTTTGCACAGGAACCAAACTGTGATTTTACACTATACAAAAATATTACATTAATAAAAGTCGCACATTTCCAAAATATACTACCATTTGTCATTTCAGGACCTGAAAGTAAGAAACACTGCCAACAATCTCACCTCACAAGTTTGCACGTCTGTCGTAGTATTATTGACTGTACAAAATTTTGAAGTATAGCCATCTGGGGTATCATCTAACAGCATAATATGATATGAAGTTTCCTGAAAACTGGTCAGCTGGTTCACAAATTGAAATGGGGGAACACACATACACACACACACACAGCATGGTGACCTCAAGAGCCTACTTTTGCTCCTTTTTAAGAAGGAAAGTAGGCTGACAAAAGGAAGTGAACGCACCAGACTCGTTACACTATGCATACAATTTCTAACCCATTTATAATAAAATCTGTTAGAACATTTTACCATGTAACTCAACATTATCTCTGTTCTCTGTTTCGGTAACTTAAACTTAATATGCAGCAAGTATCAATCAGTGGGATGCTGTGCTTCGAATATACATGCTTTTGTCAACACACAAACAGAAACTGTAACTTACAAGTGAACTCTGGTACTATTCTGACGAAGTGAACTAAACTCACACTGAACATCCACAGTAGGGCAGCAACGATATGCGGTAGAAATAGTCGCTGTGATTAGTGCTGTTTTGCTGTAACACCATGTACCCTTGCACAGTAGAACATTTATATGGAGAAGTGACCCTGTTAGATCGTGTATTTTGACATTATTAAACAAAAGCATAAAGGTAAGGTTTCTGAATTGATTTGGTTGTACTTCACCAGGAGTTCTAAGACACAGCCACGAGACAGCATTCATTTCATCATTCTCAAGAGTCCAGGCGAAGAGCAAGAGATTTTAGAATGTTATAGAAACAAGGGCTGTATGACGACCTGTACTAAGCACCTATGCCAAGACATATATTTGCACTGCAACCCTGAAAGAGTTAACTAATGAAGTAATCAAGTTCATATTTTAGTGTATATTAATATGCCACATGTTGCCTCGCAAGTACTGAATATGTCTTCATATGTCTCATGTGTGCAACTTGAGGAATCACATACCTTCAGAGCTACCATTATAGTCATTAAGGGAAAGATATGAATCAATTTCCTCAAGGACTCTAAGAATACCCTTCTTAAATAATCACTTATGTACCATGAACACCACAATGCAAGGAAAAGGTTAATGAAAACAAAACAATGCATATAAATGACTATTTCTGGACAAAATGTGGCACAAACTTAAACATAGTCTTGGATAAGCATGAAGGAAATTCAGTCCATATAATCAGACCACAAAGTCTTGATCAACTCTACTCAATCACGGCAGGAATGGGGGGGGGAATGAATGAAACTGATATCACAACAAGAATGTAATGAACAGCATGAAAATGAAATCAAAGCATGGAATGAAATTGCTGGAACTGAGTACGCTCGGTCACAAGTGACACCATTCCTGTTTCATGTTAACATTATTTTGGACAATAAGTGCAGCCAAGAATTCATTCACTTTTGTAATGTCATTTCCATATTTACTGCAATCTCCACACATACAACCCGCTATCAACTTCTCTACTAAATGTTCCAGTCAAATACAACGATGCATGACTCTTGCCCTCCGCCAAAATGTAAATGATACTGTAGCTATTTTGGGGTGCTGGACTGCATGACCCTTCCACATGGAACCAACAGGTTGTCCTGAAATGTCAGTAACTATCTGTCAGTGCTGTGTAACATCCCATAAGAGCAAAGGTCTCAAATATTAACTAGTATGTGGCATAAAGTAACATCCATGTACTAGCTGCACCTGACCCGAACATTTAGGAAAAATGTTTAAATACAGTATTGTGCTAAAATATGCACTCCCCAATATAATCTAAAGTGTGTCTGTACATGGAAAATATAACAGGAATATAGTTTTCTAGAATGTCTGGCTTGGTACTTCAACACACAGGTACCGACATCTCAGAGACACCAACTATACCCAGCATCAGTATAGAAGATGTTAAGACCGTACTGCCTCCATTTATTAGGCAGATAACTGAGGCAGGTTTCTCTGGAAAGATGGTACTTATCACCAAACCGTACAGCAACACACTCCAAAAACCTGTCATCTCAGCACCTTCCACCACAACAATATCAACCCTCACACACAGTAGTTTTTGTTATTATTTGTACCAATATACATCTTACAACGTAGCCTGCCAGCAAATGTTAAAAAAAAAAATTTAGCTATTCAGGTTACATTTTCAAAACTACTTTAGAATTAAGTTTTATGACACATTACGTTCATTGATGGTGCACTGACTTTACCACAATTTCCCATGATGGTGGTCACGCATCTCAATGTTCAGTCACTCTGAATCACAATAACTACCCCTCATACTACAGCAGTGACTCCTGATACAGTATGATCCTGTGTTCCACAGGCATTTGGGTCATGAAAATTTGCCCCAACTTTTATTATAAAGCATGACCATGAAAGTTTGCAAGATCAATAATAAATTCACCCTTATGGAGACTGAAAATAAATACTGATGTTCCAATACAAAAAATGCACAGGTGACACATTCAGCCCAAATTAATTTTTTTTGGCAATGTAATTTATTAAAATATGAGTCACCTGCATGTGCCAAGTGATGTATACAGATGGCTGTAAAAGAGCTGCTATGTCCATCTTGTTTCAGACTGTGGTGTAATACCCTTATTTAAGACAACTGCAAACTAGCTGTAAAGTTTACTCTTGTTTCCCTATTTGTTTTTAATAGGTAAAAAACCCAAGTTAAATACAATCTGAGGGCCAAAAAAACACATCTTCATGTACAACACACAAGTAAAGGTGTATTCCACAGTACAGACATAGAGATCTATTGCTCTAATTAGGGTTTACAATTCTAAACACCACAGACAAATTCAAAGTACCTCACACTGATAAAGAGCTTCCCGAATCATAGGAAAGCTTGTCTCTGAATTGCTTGTTATAATTTGAAATGAGCAACATAGTTAAGTCCTCCTGTTGTAGACCAACATGAATCTTCTGTTGGATGAAATTTATATTTTATGAACAACTGTATACCGATTCATTATTTCAGTATGGACACTACACACTATTCTACTAATTCACAGTATACCCACTGAGAAGGAACTACAGACAGCAAGTTCAAATCTTGAAATATACATGGTCTCTATGAAAGTAGCAGTACAGCAGCACTGAAATCACATTCTCATACTTTTTTTTGTTCACTAATTCAGCTGTGCTATTCCTTCACAGTAAAGACCTTACTCAGAAACGATACTTGCCACACTACACAAAATACAGTAATTATATAAGTCCCCCCCCACGCTCCCCTTCAAAGGTGAAAAAGCATTCAATAGCAGTTGTAATGAATTAGGTAATGTGAATATGCAGCAACTCTACAACATTCTGACAGTGGTAATATTACAAAAAGTATTACTGGGTTTTCAGAGCTAGTCCATCATCAAATATTCTGGACATAACACAACATTTTAGAAACTCTTTTCATCCTCGAGTGCCAAGAAGGGAGAAACCTACTTTCTAATAGGTCCATGGAAGTTGGTGTATCCCATCCCTATTTCCTGAAGACAGAAACAGGTTCAGTTTCTGTCCAGAACATGGAACATGGGAGAGAGTCCAGGAACACACTAATATTAAATCTCAATACAGTTTATGTCTGAAGCACTGATCATGAGGCAGAAATGTACAGTAAATACCTACAAACATGACACACACTGTTCTCATCTGTATGGTATTAAAGTACACAAATTTTACCCATACCACATCAATGCTGATACCTCAGTACCCAGTATAAACCCAATTCTACCTTCTTTCATGTGCAAGACATGACACTGCAATACAATGTTAGCTGATGCGACATATTTCCTGTTACTAATTAAACAGTATCTGTAATATAAACTACATTCATTAACATTTTTTTAAAACCTTGCACAATATTGTCACAAAAAAAAAAAAAAACATGGCAGAGAGGCAGTATACGTGATGTGACAGAGGGGTAAAATAACGCATGCTAGTCGCACAGCAGTAGTTACTGCACCAGTGAATGTCAAGAACAACAGTCAACTGATAACTAGCTGTACATTTGTAAAACCAATGCCTGTGTGAATACTGCATTACGATAGAATATAATATGTCAACAATAAAAAAGTTTTTCAACAAGGACCAAATTAAAAAAATATATACAGTCACAGCAGATTAAGTGACAATTATGTTTCACACATCTCTCTTAATACTGTGTGGCCAGCTACAGCAGTCCCACCATTTACTTCTCCACTTTCTGAGAAAAACAGCTTTTCTACTCCACACACAATCCTTTATTGAATCCATGTACGTGAATAATTGTCAACGAATGTTGTAATTTCCAAAGAACATCAGTACTACAGTATTTTCAATTACACAATTTCAGCATGCACTCATACACACGTAACAGACTCTCAGCTCTGATACTAGAACATAACCATTTTTTGCACCACATGGTTTGTAACCAGGAGGTTATTAACAAAACACCCACAAATACAAATATCACCACCATTCACTCCCCCCAGCTTCTACCACAATTACGTTTATCTTAGGTAATTCCTCCGTTTCTTCCACACACCCACTAGCAATCATCCATCTTGGCTTGGGTTCACTTTGATCTGTATATAGTATTTCTGTTCTTACTTGCCATCAGACAGGAAACATCAGAAATATTAGGAGTGCAATGAATCCAGACTTCAGTCAGTTAATAAAAGCTTAATCACTGGTGACAGTAACTTTAAAGTTAGAGAAATCTCTCACTCACAAGAACGCGTTTTCACAACTGGAAATAACAATGGTAAGACAAGAGAGACTGCAAATATTCATTACAAAGTCCTCAAACTCTTAAGTAATCCCCTCCATGTGAACATTGAAAACATCCAATACAATTGCAAGGCAATGCTCATATACACTGAAGTTTCAGTTATGGTCAACTGTGCAAACAAAACAAAAACTAGAACTCTGGTACCCCTGCAGGTGCATATTGTGCAAAACCTTCCATGCATTTACAATCAACAGGAAGCCATATTTTAAAGGGGAGTAGAGTAATGTGCCATGTACACATTCATATAACGATAGAAAATCTCACATCCAAACCTTCTTTATGCTTACACCTCAGACAACACTGTCCTCACCTCAACTGCCATGACAGATAGCACCACAGTACTCATCACTGTTTAAACAATTGTGAGTGCATCTGATTAGCACAAAATGTACATGTAATGACACCAGATGCTCCAGCAACTGCATCTTAAGATTTAAAGATTTCAGGTCTCAAGAAATCGAATTTGTGGGAGGACATCTTAATACTGTGTTGAGTGTTATATCAAAAAAATAAATATCAACACCGATTCACACAATACAACAGCAAAACTGATGTTTGTGATCTTATTCCATTACTGAAATGGGGTTTATTTTAATACAGTGGATTTTATTAATAAATTATACTTACTGAATACATATTTCCTATCAGTTCCTATTAGTTCATCCCTACCACATTCAAACAGGTGCTGCTGCAGCAGCAACAGCAGCAGTAGTGGAGTGAAATTAGTAACAAGTCCCATTGGCCTAAAGTGCCAGCAACATGTACTGAATATGACGTGCTGACAGACTGACAATACAGAAGAGTCAACCCATGACAGAGGAATCAACCTAAGTTATCACTTTCTCCACAACAACCCACACAGACCATCCTGGGACTGAACCCAGACATCCACGATGAGATGACCTGTGATTCAGCTATGACACAGCCTATCCTATTCAAATACGTGGATAAGGACATAGTGCAAAGCATGAAATATAAATTCTGATATGAAAATGCTACTAAGAAACAAACAATAAGCAGTGTAAACACTCTACATAAATGTTTCATGTACAAACTTAACTGTAATTTTGGAAACGCAAACAAGTGACTGACAAAGACTTGTCCTCTTATTTCAAATATATATATAACACCTAGTTTTCTTGCTGTCTGTGCTATTTACAACTTCAGAGTACACTGCCTCATACATTTTTAGCAGTCAACAAGTTAATACTGAGGGGATGTACTCAAATGTACAGAAATATCCCTTAAGCAAGCTATGGAACAACACAAATACTTAGTGAAAGCTCAGAAATAAAGATTTATATGTTATGGGGCTAAATATTTACTTCCAAAAATGTAAGATGCTCTTCAGAAATATGCAAAAGATTTCAGTGAGAAAAAAAGAAAGAAAAAAAAAAACGCGCGCGCACGAACACGCTCTCCAGAAATATGCTAAAGATTTCAGAGGGGGTGGGGGGGGGAAGAAAAAAACCGCACGCGCTCACGCACGCACGCACACACACAGATAGAGAGAGAGAGAGTGGGGGGGGGGACACTGCTTATCACCTGATACGTACCCATCTTACCATAGTCTATGGTTAACACACAAATTTTCAATTTAGAACCCTACAAAATCAGCATTATACAAGTACAAAACATATAAAATGTAAACATCATGTTTCTAAAAACATTTCTACTTCCAACATTAAAAAAAGGTGTACCACAATTGAAACTGCACGCAACAGAGTCAAGGAACCTGAAGATTAAATGCAGGACAACATTACAAACATAATCAAGATACAATCGACACCCAAAATACTAATATCCATTACTGATACACAACAGTTCATATTTTGGAACTAAGTAAATTACAAGAAATGAGCATGTGATCCTGTATCAGCAGTATGAAGTAAATATAAATGGAATCTGGAAATGTGACACCCTACAGAGAATGGCACAAGGGCAACTCAAACCACACTAATATGAATAAAAGTGCTTTAAAAAATAGGTGAATTTTTGGACATTACCCATAAAGAGTTTTTTTTTATCCCCCTATGTTTTGGAAACACCCTGCTCCTTCATTAGATGACTAGGTCATCCAAACGGACTCTCATTCAGGTTCGATCTGAATGTTTTGATCAGTTTTATACTTCTCTTAACTGCCTGACATTAAAACCAAATTATACAGAGAATATCATCCATGGCTTGCAAGGAGCAACCCTTCCCACGGAAGCTGCTGCAATTAATCCCACCAGTCAGAAGACTACCTGTAAGTGGCAACCAGAAATGGCCTGTTCCATGACTCAGCTGTAGTGATACATGTTTAGATTGTGGGATTACAAGAACAAGAGTGAGTGCCTCATATGCACGGCTGGTTTATTCCATGAATAATATTGCTTCTTGGACTAAAATTTAAACATTGCAACTGTAACAGTACAATAAACATGGGTCCTCAATATAAAGTAGACAATTTCCAGTTAAAGGTTAAGTAAAGAAACGTATGCTAAGTCATTTCAGATTTATTTCTATTATAATTCTGACATAAAAGAAAAGGTAAAATTTAACCCATTCATGCTCTTAACTCCCAGTATCTGGTCCGTTCTGGAATTAATTCGATATATCTTCAATGTCTTAACAAGTTCCTTGTAACCTTCCATATTTAAATGCAGACCCTTCTGTGATTTATATAGTACTGTAATGGTGAAATATGTCATGGTTCAAGGTTTGCTTAATGTACATACCTACAACACTGCAGTATTAATGTGTTTATGGTACTTTACACCGTCAAACCTCAGACTCTATACTGTTGAAAGGGTGGAAGAATGGTTAACAACAGACTGGAAAGAAGCAGTTACAGCCCAATTTGAGGTACAATCCCACAATTTGTTCGGAGGTAAGGAGGAAAACCATTAAAAAAACCTTTCATGCTAGTCACTTTTTCATTCGAGACTGTAACCTGGCATGTCCCGACTACAGGTCAGAAGTATTACCACCCGAACCATCTTGATCAACACAACACTGTAATATACATCATATCTGGGAATTCATTATTATTTTATACTTTACTTTGATCTGTAGTTTGGTGAAATCACACATCACTGTATTTCTTACACATCTAATTTGTGTTGCTGTATATTTTGTTCAGTACACAAGGTTTCATGCTTAGTTCTTGAATTAAGAAATGAAAACGGTCATTTTTGATCAAGTTTCCCATGACTCCTACTTCAGGTTTTGCTCAGTTTAAGCAAGAAGTACACGGACTTATAATTCAGTCAATGTTAAGTAAGGACTTTACTATATACACTATAGGAACTCTTTCAATGTACAAGGTAGATTACAAGATAATGCATTACAATATACACACCACTTAACCTAATACAAAAATAGTGTTTGTCTTTAAAATAGCTTTTACATCACCTCGGCCCCGTGCACGTTATTCACAGTACATCCTGCACTACAGAATTTCAAATGCATGTTGTTTCAGACACATTCCATGAGCAATTTCCTGCCTCTCCATATCAGACATAATATATTCTGCAATCTGCCTTTTAATTACACTGTTCTTATTTCAGTCCCATGGATGACTTCAGCTGACTATTTAAAAAATCCCAAAAATTGTAAATTTTGGCTGAAAAAATTAACAGGCCTTACAAATTTTACTCCATTTCTGTGACCTGAGAAGGCGAAACCATTACACGTGTTCAGAACTGTACAGGGTTTAGAACAAAATGGTGTGTACAAGCCTCGTCCAAATGTCATTTTCTGTATGATAAAAAACCAAGCCATTTCTTTCATATACAGCTATACCTCATTTAATGCTCTGGACATGTTCCATGAACATACAGCAAAGCAATTTTCACCACAATAAGTAACAGGAGGGGATGCATTTCCATTTACAAAAAAATAAAATGAGAAAATAGGTTCTAAAAACAGTGAGTCATATATTTCATTCTAAATTAAAAAAATAAAAATAATGTTAAAGCCTAAATCAAATAACTGGATTATGTTAGCCTTACCATTAAATATTCTGAAGTAAAAAATTTCACATATTGCATCACAAAGTCTATTTGTTCAGCAGTACAAAGTTGCAATACCAGCAACACTGTGCAAAACGTGGTATTAATTTCTCAGCAATTTCAAAGTTATGCACAAAGCAGCATTATATGCCGTGTAACTACTTAATCAACATTTACTGCACAAATCAAACAATATGGACATTACATTTTATGCAATATAATGGCTTCTTCAGATGCATACAAATGCAACTTTTAAGTCTGAAGAAGACAAGAAGGCAATATACTTAAAATATACTGTCCATCTAAAAAGTTCAATCTGCACCAAACACCAACTGCCTTAGCTCCATCCTTTCCATCTCTTCTGAACTGCCATACGCTTACAGTAGATCCACTACATTCCAAGTGATGCATTTCACGTATATCCTGAAAATATGCATGCCTATTTGGTACTCATGTCATGCACTCAACTTCCTAAGTTTTGTGTAACCAACCTGTCCTTGCAAGTAAGAGTGAGTGAGAGTCGCCACTCCCTGCGGCATGGCATGACATGGTATATCATGTCGCCAGTGGACTTACCTGGAGGAAGCCCCACAGGGGGTGGTCGCATCATGTTCATGTTACCTCCAAGCATGGCAGCTGGGGGGCCCAAATGCATAGCATGCCTCATAATAGGGGGGCCAGCCATAGGTGACATGATGGCCACACTGCTCACAGGTGGAGCAATGGCAGCCACTGAAACAGGTACTGCTGCAACAGCCATAGCAGGGCGTGGCTGATAGCGGGGCATTACCGCACGTCGCTCTTCCTGCAATGCAATTAGTATTTCTTGACTACCAATTTTTTTTTAACACCCAGCATACATTTTTTAAAATAACCCCCAACAGCATATGCATGACTTTCATGATCAGGTCAGTGACAGTAAGCAGTTATGAATGTTACAGAGTTCACTGCATGTTATGAACTTTCATGTATGGTGTCAACATTTAAATAATGTTCAGGCAAAGCATATGAAAACATGCTGCTGTAAATGCAATGCAAGGCCATTACTTTCAACAAAGTGAAATTCAGATGGTCGGAATATCAAAACACCTTGTCAAAGCATATCAACATATAACATACTTCTGATGGTTCATAGGTGACAGGATTAATACACTTTGCAAAACAAGGCATAATTCCATCCACTAAACATCCAGATCTCTGAAATGGACACACAATATATTCTGTTAACATTTTTAAACATATTTTAGATGATATTCATGTTCTGAGGGGTTGATAAATATGTGATCTAGGATTTTCACGGTGTTGCTGATGAAGACTTTTCTTCTTGGATATCATCACAAGTTCGCTCGTGGTTTTCTACTAACATTTCAGACAAGCTTCCTGCCTCCATCATAAGAGGAGTCAAAGCAGAGAAGTTGCTGGGTGAACTGAATGTGTTACATAGGGGGAGTGCAGATTAGATCACAGCTGTAGCCCACTCCTACTGGTCTGTTATAATTATCACTTAACCTGCTCTTCCCTCTCTAAGCACCTTATTCTCTGCTTCTCCAGAGAGATGGGGGCAGCAAGCATCTCTGCAATGTTAGTAAATCACCAATCAACATGCTGTCATAAGCCAGAAGACTGTAAACTTGGGTTAATACATACTTCAACTTGAGGCTGGGGAGTTGAAGTGGAGGAATCAACAGTCTTCACTGGAATCTGGCGCTGATACTTCAGTAACTTGGCACGCACTTCCTCCTGCATAAACACAGTATGTTACAAATTTTGTAAAGGATGGAGATATGGGTGGAGCATAAACAGATGAGAAATGCACAGAGGAAATTGGTCATAAAACACCTGAAGCATTACCAGGTGAATAATACTTTACTGAAATGGATCCCAAAAACACTGAAGGCAAAGAGCATACCTTTACATTCTTTAAGGGCAGGAAAGAGCAGACAATATCTTCACATTTTCATCTCTATCATCATATGTGACTATATGCTGGTCTCCAAAACGGAGTGTCAAATGGCCTAGCATGCCATATGCTGGTCTCTGCATCTTTGCTTGGTTGCAATTTAAATGCCGATGCTAAGCAACAAAAATTCAGACATCCAGAGATACAACTGGCACTTAAATCCGTCTCCTAAAGGTTAAATAATTAAAACTGTTATACCCCTTACCAATGAGATATCCTCCTGAGGATGAATAATTTTACTGGATGCACCTGTTGTATTGATAAGCGCCACTTTTTGAGGCGTGTCAATGCTGGAAGCTGTTGGTGTTGAACTCTGGCTGCTTGTGGAGCTGGTGCCACTGAAATTTGGGACAGAGAATGCACACCGTAAGACGTGAAGATGTTACAAACACTAATCCTTTCACATTGGAATTACATGCCCAGTTAGACGTTGCAGAAGACCAGAACTTAAATGAGATTTGTATACGAATGCCATTAAATCCCACTGCCTTAACCTGACATTTGCCAGTTTAGCCACTGGATTACATGATAAGTATACCTGACTTCAGAAACCAAATGGTTAAATACCCTTTTTTTTTAAATATAATACTAAAGCTTAGGTAGCTGTGGCACACATTAAGAAACAAATATTCACTTGAATTATGTTTCACTAATCCTCAAAAAGCTGGTGTGTCATTTTCCAACAACTTAAGATTACAAATTCCATGCTACAATATCAATACTATACTCACATACCACATGCTCATCTCTCCTAAAATTAGCATCCAAGAAAAAGAGGTGCCCTACAAAGAGAATGTTCAATTTTGAATGTGCTTCTCAATAACCAAGTATCTTCGTCACCACGTTCGATGTACGTAGTAACACCCATTCTAATGCACATCTCATCCTCTTTTTTTCAGTTGTGTGCCATTTCCAGCAGCAAGTAGATACTGTAGACATTGCACCAGTAAAGTCATGCCAACGCGGTTAAAACCTCACTTGGTAAGAAAATTCAAAATGAACTTATATCCCACTAACATACCTACATCTTCTTGGAATACCAGGTGGAAAATAAGAACTAAAAAATGTATTAATTTCCAAAATTCATACACTTAAAGAGAACCAGTTATCATTTTATATGTAAGCTTTTGTTCATACAACAAAATTAATCTAAAGAAAAAACTGTCCATGGCATATTTATATATCTTTACACACAAGACACTGCATTTTCACTCAGGGAGTAAAGATTTCTGCACTATATTATATAAAAAATTGTACCTATAAGCAGGAAATGTGGGTTTCACTGGTCCAATTGGTGCACTGACAGTGGAAGTGATAGGTTTGAAGTCAGCACCCACAGGAGCAGAGGCCGTTGTTGTGGCGGCCTAGAAAAGGAGCAAGCAGATGATTCTTAATTACATACGACACTCATAAATTCATGTCCACATTCCTGTGAACATATGGTCATAGCATGATATAAATGCCAATACTCTGTTATTAGCAGTCTTCCACTGTGATGTCAATGTACGTCCATGCTGTTTAAAAGATTTACTGGATGGCTGTACGAAAGTCCAACAATCAGTCACACAAACAAAATATTGTAAAATTTCTTTGCAATAATATTACAATCACTTAATAACAGATCTTTCACAATATTAATATTATGAGTAAGATGTATTCAGTTCTATCCAAATCATATCAAATGAGTGTATACAAACCACTGCTGCGCTAGGGAACAAAGGTTTATTCTGCTGGGGCTGGTTACTGCCAGGACTCATACCCATGTTCATTTGTGGAGGGCCACCCATGTTCCCCATCGGACCCATCATGGGCATTCTGAAACAAATTTCCCCAAAAGTAAACTAAGATAATAACTTCCACTATGTATGATAATCATCTGCTAGGCAAAAGCCCTTCATTCTATATGTTATAAGAGGCAACAAACAGTGTATAGGGTATCGTACCAGTAGCAGCCCAGGGTCCATTCAGAACCTAAATTAAAGTGAAAATCAAGTCAACCTGGAAACTTGGAAAATATACTGACAATAATGGAAGAGTTCTGACCATAAATATACCATTCAATTAACTATTCTGGCAATACAGCACCACACAATCAATAACTGATTTCAAAGTCTATTTGTAAAAACAAACTTGGCAGCATCTTCAAAGATTTACACCATAACAAACTGCAGAACCAAACTGTCCAACAACAGTGCATGCAGCCCCCTTGTGGCAATGACACAATATTCCCACAAGTTTATTCTACTGGGGCTGGTTACTTATTATGATGACCCACGTTCATTATTAAATCAAAGAGAGATTTCATGCCAATTTGTACAGTTCAAAGCAAGACACCCAAAATAGAACAGAAGTGCAAAGGTAGTCCAGGTATGATATACATTTATGTGGCAGAGCAAATTTACAGGATTATTGCAGTTTGTTCACACAATCCAAGATTAACACACGAGCTTCTGTAACACCACTCTAAAAATGTTATATGATATAGAACACAGGCAAAATAACTGGATTGTATTTTTGAGGGATATAATTAACTATGCAAGACCTGTGAAAGATATTCAGCCAGTCTGTAGTGGCTAGCAGATGCAAAATGCCTGCAAGCTTTGATTTTCTGATGGAAGTGTAGGGGATATTATCATCATCATCATCTCCTCCTTTATGCAGGGTATTTATACTATTAACAAGGGAAATGGAATCTCAGACAATCATTCATTCGTCATTTTTACACTCCTGAAGATGGCCACAGGTGTGATCCTCATTCCCTGTGCACTTAAGCAGCACAACAAATTTACCATGATACCTATCCCACCAAAACTTAGCTTATATACATACTTCCTCCTTACTTGTCAGTCTATATGGCACAAATAAAGTCAGTGTAATTGAAGTTCTAGAGATGTCTGGTTTGTCTTTTGTATACATAACGTAATCATCATAAAGTGTAGAGAAGCGGTGTCTAGTGAAGTGAAAAGTCTAAAGTGAAGTGAAAAGTTATCTAACGTGGAGGGGAGCGAAGTGCAATAAAGTGAAGTGAAGTGAA
>Ga0123354_10004351_pt1 | contig 20056 bp, 14 predicted proteins | sample TergutLab28metaG_2_FD_97872 | JGI IMG/M metagenome (GOLD analysis project Ga0123354, IMG submission 97872) | Labiotermes labralis P4 segment gut microbial communities from Petit-Saut dam, French Guiana - Lab288 P4 | ecosystem: Host-associated > Arthropoda: Insects > Digestive system > Gut ...
ACGTATGTCAGGAGCGTTTTTCTTTCAAGTACAATGAGTCCCGGTCTTAAAATCGATCCTAAATCAGTGGATGAAAATTAAAAAAGATTGAATTATGAGAAAGGAAGATAAAACCGCTGTTATTGAACAGATTGCTACAACTGTAAGTGAATACTCGAACTTTTATTTGACGGATATCGCAACATTGAATGCGGTTAAAACTAGTAATCTAAGAAGGGAGTGTAACAAAGAGAATATTAAATTAGTCGTTGTAAAAAACACCCTGTTAAAAAAAGCATTAGAAAGCATAAAGGGAGATTTTTCTGCGTTAGATCATGCTTTAAAGGGAAATACGGCTATTATGTTTTCAAATGACGCCAATAGTCCGGCAAAGTTGATAAAAACATTTGCAAAAGGAACAGATATACCTAAATTAAAAGCCGCTTATGTTCAAGAAGGTTTTTATATTGGTGCTGAAAATCTCGACCTGCTTATTTCTATTAAGAGCAAAAAAGAAGTGATTGGCGATGTTATTGCTTTGCTGCAATCGCCTGCCAAGAATGTTATTTCAGCTCTTCAGTCGGGTGGGCAAACTATTCACGGAGTGTTAAAAACACTCTCAGAAAAAACAAATTAAGTAAAAATAAACATTTAAAATTCATACAAACATGGCAGATTTAAAAGCTTTTGCTGAACAATTAGTAAACTTAACCGTAAAGGAAGTAAACGAACTTGCTGAAATTTTGAAATCGGAATATGGTATTGAGCCGGCTGCTGCAGCCGTTGCTGTTGCTGCGGGTCCCGCTGCTGCTCCTGCAGAAGAAAAGGTAGAAAAAACATCCTTTGATGTAATTCTTAAAAGCGTAGGTCCAAACAAATTGGCAATCGTTAAAGCAGTTAAGGAATTGACAGGACTTGGCTTGAAAGAAGCGAAAGATCTTGTTGACGGCGCTCCATCACCTATCAAAGAAGGCGCAACTAAAGATGAAGCCGAAACATTAAAGAAATCTTTGGAAGACGCTGGAGCTGAAGTTGAACTGAAATAAGCTTACTCAATTCTCGTAATGGAGGAAGTGAAAATAATGAAAGAAATGAAAAACCGTTTTTCGTTGCTTTCATTATTTTCATTTTCTTCATTTCTTTCATTTTTTTCATTTAATTAAGTTCCTAATTCCGCCTCAATGTTATCACCATCAAATAAACAAAGAATAAATTTCGCTTCGATAAAGAAACCGCTTGAATATCCGGATTTTCTCGAAGTACAACTCAAGTCTTTTCAAGACTTTTTGCAATTAGATACTCCTCCGGAAAAGAGAAAAAATGAGGGACTATATAAAGTGTTTGCAGAAAATTTTCCGATCGCAGACACACGAAATAACTTTGTTCTTGAATTTTTGGATTATTATATCGATCCGCCCCGCTACACTATTGAAGAGTGTATCGAACGCGGTTTGACATATAGTGTTCCCTTGAAAGCAAAGTTAAAACTTTATTGTACGGATGTCGATCATGAAGATTTCGACACCGTTGTTCAAGATGTTTATCTGGGTCCCATACCCTATATGACGGAAAAGGGAACATTTGTAATTAATGGAGCTGAACGTGTGGTTGTTTCCCAATTGCACCGCTCTCCGGGCGTGTTCTTTGGACAAAGCATACATTCCAACGGAACGAAATTATATTCCGCCCGAATTATTCCTTTCAAAGGTTCCTGGATTGAATTTGCGACCGATATAAACAATGTAATGTATGCTTATATCGACCGTAAAAAGAAACTGCCTGTAACTACGCTATTACGAGCTATTGGCTTTGAAAGTGACAAAGATATATTGGAAATATTCAATTTGGCTGAAGAGATTAGGGTAAACAAAACGAATCTCCATAAAGCCGTTGGGCGAAAATTAGCCGCTCGTGTTTTGAAAACATGGGTGGAAGATTTTGTAGATGAAGACACAGGAGAAGTGGTATCTATCGAACGCAACGAAGTGTTAATCGACCGTGAAGTGTTGATCGAATCTCACCATATTGATGAGATTCTCGATTCTGGCGTTCAAACAATACTTTTGCATCGCGAAGATCAGAATTTATCGGATTATGCAATTATCTACAACACTTTGCAAAAAGATCCGAGTAATTCCGAACGCGACGCTGTCGTGTATATTTACCGGCAATTGCGAAATGCCGATCCTGCTGATGATGCAAGTGCGCGGGAAGTTATTCAGAATTTATTTTTCTCCGAAAAAAGATATGATTTAGGAGAAGTGGGACGTTACCGTATCAATAAAAAATTGAATCTGACAACTTCCATTGAAGTAAAAGTTCTGACGAAAGAAGATATTATCGAGATTATCAAATATTTAATTGAACTGATTAACTCGAAAGCCAATGTGGACGACATCGACCACTTGAGTAACCGCCGTGTCCGTACGGTTGGCGAACAACTCTATAACCAATTCGGAATCGGATTGGCTCGTATGGCGCGCACGATTCGTGAACGTATGAATGTCCGGGATAACGAGGTATTTACCCCGATTGATCTGATTAACGCCAAGACTATTTCGTCCGTAGTTAATTCTTTCTTCGGCACGAATGCCTTGTCGCAATTTATGGATCAAACCAATCCTCTCGCTGAAATCACGCACAAACGTCGTATGTCAGCTTTGGGTCCTGGTGGTTTGTCGCGCGAACGAGCCGGTTTTGAAGTTCGTGACGTACACTATACTCACTACGGGCGTCTTTGTCCTATTGAAACACCCGAAGGACCAAACATCGGGTTAATTTCTTCACTTTGTGTATATGCTAAAATAAATGATTTAGGCTTTATTGAAACCCCTTATAGGAAAGTAGATCATAAAATGGTCGATCTGGATCCGGCAGGTATTGTTTATTTGACTGCAGAAGAGGAAGAAAGTAAAATCATCGCTCAAGGGAATGCACCTTTAAGTGATGATGGACGTTTTATCCGCAATCGTGTTAAATCGCGTCAGGATGCCGATTATCCGATTGTTCCTCCTGAAGAGGTGGAGTTGATGGATGTTTCTCCAACTCAAATTGCTTCGATTGCCGCTTCGTTGATTCCTTTCTTGGAACATGATGACGCCAACCGCGCTTTGATGGGATCGAACATGATGCGCCAAGCGGTTCCATTACTAAATCCCGAAGCGCCGATTGTCGGAACAGGAATTGAACATCAATTAATTCAGGATTCGCGTACCCAAATAACCGCCGAAGGAAGCGGAACCGTTATTTATGTCGATGCAACACGCATCGATATCGAATATGATAGAACGGAAGAAGAGCAATTTGTTAGTTTTGATTTGGCAATAAAATCGTATGTTATACCCAAATTCAGAAAAACCAATCAAAATACAACCATTGATTTACGTCCTATTGTTAAAAAAGGCGAGAGAGTAGAAAAGAACCAAATTTTGACGGAAGGCTTTTGTACTGAAAACGGTGAATTAGCTTTGGGGAAAAACCTGAAAGTTGCATTCATGCCTTGGAAAGGATACAATTTTGAAGATGCTGTTGTTATTAGCGAACGCGTGGTCAGAGAAGATATATTTACTTCCGTACACGTTGATGAATACATTCTTGAAGTGCGCGAAACAAAACGCGGAGCGGAAGAATTAACATCTGATATCCCCAATGTAAGCGAAGAGGCAACTCACGATTTGGATGAAAATGGAATTATTCGTTTAGGTGCGCGGGTAGAGCCGGGCGATATTCTAATCGGTAAAATTACGCCAAAAGGAGAATCCGACCCATCACCGGAAGAAAAGTTGCTTCGTGCGATTTTCGGCGAAAAAGCCGGCGATGTGAAAGACGCTTCACTGAAAGCTTCTCCTTCGTTAAGCGGTGTGGTTATCGGGAAAAACCTCTTTTCAAAAGCGGGGGTTAAACAGAAAAAAACGAAACTGAGCGACAAGGCAAAGTTGCCGCATTTAGACGATGCATTTGAAGAAAAAGTAAATGCTTTAAAAGAAGTATTAATCGAAAAATTAATAAAACTTACCGAAGGCAAAACTTCGCAGGGCGTCAAAGACTTCATGAATGTCGAAGTGATTTCTAAAGGTACGAAATTCACGAGAGAAGATTTATCGAAGATTGATTATGCAACTGTTCAGGTTTCTAAATGGACATTAGATGCCGCGAAGAACGAAATGATACACGACATAATCGTCAATTATTTAAAAAAATATAAAGAGTTAGACGCCGAATTAAGAAGGCAAAAATTCGATTATACGATTGGAGATGAGCTTCCTACTGGAATTGTTCAAATAGCGAAAGTGTATATCGCTAAAAAACGAAAACTACAAGTAGGAGACAAAATGGCCGGACGTCACGGAAACAAAGGGATTGTTTCGAGAATTGTTCGTGATGAAGACATGCCTTTCCTTGCTGACGGGACAATTGTCGATATTGTTTTGAATCCTTTGGGAGTGCCTTCCCGTATGAATTTGGGACAAATATTTGAAACGGTTTTAGGATGGGCGGGACATAATTTAGGAGTAAAATTTTCCACGCCTATTTTTGACGGCGCTTCTTTGGATGACTTGAATGATTGGACAGATAAAGCCGATGTTCCGCGATATGGTAAAACCTATTTGTATGACGGCGGGACAGGTGAACGTTTTGATCAATCGGCAACGGTAGGAATGATTTACATGCTGAAATTAGGTCACATGGTGGACGATAAGATGCATGCCCGCTCCATCGGACCTTATTCTTTGATTACTCAACAACCTTTAGGCGGTAAAGCGCAATTCGGTGGACAGCGGTTTGGAGAAATGGAAGTCTGGGCTTTGGAAGCTTTCGGCGCTTCGTTTATTCTTCAAGAAATCTTGACAATCAAGTCTGACGACGTAGTCGGTCGTTCCAGAGCTTATGAAGCAATTGTAAAAGGAGATCCAATGCCAATTCCCGGAATACCGGAATCATTAAATGTATTGCTACATGAAATGAGAGGCTTAGGATTGAGTATCACATTAGATTAATTTTGATAGATAGATTATGGCTTTCAGAAAAGAAATCAAGACAAAAAATAATTTTTCCAAAATTTCGATCGGTTTAGCTTCTCCTGATGAAATCTTAGGGCAATCCAGCGGGGAAGTATTGAAGCCCGAAACGATCAACTACCGCACTTACAAACCCGAACGCGATGGTTTGTTTTGCGAACGTATTTTTGGACCGGTAAAGGACTACGAATGTCATTGCGGTAAATACAAACGCATTCGTTATAAAGGAATTGTTTGCGACCGTTGTGGAGTTGAAGTTACTGAAAAAAAGGTACGCCGCGAACGAATGGGACACATTCATTTAGTTGTGCCGGTAGCTCATATCTGGTATTTCCGTTCGTTGCCGAATAAAATCGGTTATTTATTGGGATTGCCAACCAAAAAATTGGATTCGATTATTTATTACGAACGTTACGTTGTCATCCAACCCGGAGTGGTATCCGACAAAGCTATTTACGATTTGTTATCGGAAGAAGAATATTTGGATATAATTGATAATCTTCCCAAAAATAATCAATTATTAGAAGATAGCGACCCGAATAAGTTTATTGCTAAAATGGGAGCTGAAGCTATTTACGACCTTTTGGCAAAATTGGATTTAGATGCTTTGTCCTACGAGTTACGTCACAAAGCAAGTAACGACGCTTCCCAACAACGCAAAAGCGAAGCCTTGAAACGCCTTCAGGTAGTGGAATCGTTTCGTCAATCGAGAGGGAAGAATCGTCCCGAGTGGATGGTTGTAAAAGTAGTTCCGGTTATTCCGCCCGAACTGCGTCCGTTAGTGCCTTTGGATGGAGGTCGTTTCGCAACCTCCGATTTGAATGATTTATACCGCAGGGTTATAATTCGCAACAATCGTTTGAAACGCTTAATCGACATCAAAGCTCCCGAAGTGATTTTACGGAACGAAAAACGTATGCTTCAAGAAGCTGTCGATTCCTTGTTCGACAATTCCCGTAAATCCAGCGCTGTAAAAACAGAGGCGAATCGTCCGTTGAAATCCTTATCCGATAGTTTGAAAGGAAAACAAGGACGCTTCCGTCAAAACTTGTTGGGTAAACGTGTGGATTACTCAGCTCGTTCGGTTATTGTTGTCGGTCCCGAACTGAAAATGCACGAATGCGGTATTCCTAAAAACATGGCAGCCGAACTCTATAAACCCTTTATTATTCGAAAATTGATAGATAGAGGCATTGTAAAAACAGTAAAATCCGCCAAGAAAATTGTTGACAGAAAAGAGCCGGTCGTTTGGGATATTTTAGAATATGTCATGAAAGGACATCCGGTCTTACTGAACCGCGCTCCAACGTTGCACCGTCTGGGTATTCAAGCGTTTCAACCCAAACTGATTGAAGGTAAAGCTATTCAACTGCATCCCCTTTCTTGTACGGCATTTAATGCCGACTTTGATGGTGATCAAATGGCGGTACATCTTCCTTTAGGGAATGAAGCGATTTTGGAAGCGCAGATGTTGATGCTTGCTTCGCACAATATATTAAATCCGGCAAACGGCGCGCCGATTACCGTTCCTTCCCAGGACATGGTGTTAGGATTATATTATATTACCCGCCTCCGTAAAGGAGCGAAAGGTGAAGGCTTGAAATTCTATGGTCCAGAAGAAGCTATCATTGCTTACAACGAAAACAAAGTTGATATTCACGCTCCTATTTGGATTTATGTAGATGATATTCAGGATGGTGAACCCATTAATCATATTATTGAAACATCGGTTGGAAGAGTAATGGTCAACGAGTTTGTTCCGAAAGAAGTGGGATTCATCAATGAAATTCTTTCCAAAAAGTCGTTACGCGACATCATTGGTAAAGTTATTAAAACTTGCGGAGTTGCTAAAACCGCTCAATTCCTTGATGATATTAAGGATTTGGGATATACGATGGCATTTAAAGGCGGTTTGTCGTTCAACTTAGACGATATCATCATTCCGAAGGAAAAAGAAGATTTAGTACAGGATGGTTACGACGAAGTAGAACAGATCCTGAATAATTATAACATGGGATTCATTACGTATAATGAACGTTACAACCAGATTATCGACATTTGGACGCACGTTAATTCACGTTTATCCGACATCTTGATGAAGCAATTGCGCGAAGACGACCAAGGGTTCAATTCCGTGTGTATGATGCTGGAATCGGGCGCCCGCGGTTCGAAAGAACAAATTCGACAATTATCCGGTATGCGTGGATTGATGGCAAAGCCCCAAAAGAGTGGTGCAGAAGGTGGACAAATTATTGAAAATCCCATTCTTTCGAATTTCAAAGAAGGATTGTCGGTATTGGAATATTTTATTTCTACTCACGGAGCTCGTAAAGGGTTGGCGGATACAGCTTTGAAAACTGCTGACGCCGGTTATTTAACTCGTCGTCTGGTGGATGTTTCCCATGATGTAATCATCAATGAAGAAGACTGCGGAACATTACGCGGATTGGTTGCTACCGAATTAAAAAATAATGAAGATACGGTTGCTTCGCTTTACGAACGCATTTTGGGCAGGGTTTCCGTTCACGACATCCAGCATCCGACAACAGGAGAAATTATTGTCCGTTCGGGAGAAGAAATTACGGAAGATATAGCCGAAATTATCGAACAGTCTCCGATTGAACGTGTCGAAATCCGTTCAGTGTTGACTTGCGAATCCAAAAAAGGCGTTTGTGCCAAATGTTACGGACGTAATTTAGCTACAGGGCAAATGGTTCAAAAAGGTGAAGCGGTAGGTGTTATTGCTGCACAATCCATCGGTGAACCGGGAACTCAGTTGACTTTGCGTACTTTCCACGTGGGTGGTATTGCTTCAAATATTGCAACGGAAAATAATGTTACTTCCAAATACGACGGTATTCTCGAAATTGATGAACTACGAACGGTAACTATTTCAGATGATACGGCTGTTCCTTATCAAATTGTTATCAGTCGTTTATCGGAATTGCGCATTGTAGATCCACATACGAAAATTATCCTATCTACTCATAATATTCCATACGCAGCTAAATTATTCTTCAAAAACGGAGATGAAATTCATAAAGGTGATTTAATTATTGAATGGGATCCGTTCAATGCAGTTATCGTATCGGAAGTACCCGGTAAAATTCAATTTGAAAACTTAATTGAAAATACTACTTTTAAAGTAGAATATGATGATACGACCGGTTTGAGGGAAAAAATTATCATGGAATCGAGGGACAGGACTAAAGTTCCTGCAGCGCATATTGTGGATGAAGAAAACAATGTACTTAAAACCTATAACTTACCTTTAGGCGCTCACATAGTGAAAGAAGAAGGCGATGGAATCAAGATGGGTGAAGTATTGGTTAAAATTCCTCGCGCAGTGGGTAAAACCGGAGATATCACCGGTGGTCTTCCGCGTGTGACCGAATTGTTTGAAGCAAGAAATCCATCCAATCCGGCGGTAGTTTCCGAAATTGACGGCGAAATTTCTTTCGGTAAAATCAAACGAGGAAACCGTGAAGTGATTGTTACCTCTAAAACAGGCGAATATAAAACATATTTGGTTCCTCTATCGAAACAAATTCTGGTACAGGAAAATGATTATGTACGTGCTGGAACTCCATTATCCGACGGAGCGACAACTCCTTCCGACATATTGGCAATTAACGGTCCAACGGCTGTTCAGGAATACATTGTGAACGAAGTCCAGGATGTATATCGTTTGCAAGGGGTGAAAATCAACGATAAGCACTTCGAAGTGATTGTACGTCAAATGATGCGCAAGGTAGAAATTGTCGAGCCGGGCGATACCCGTTTCCTTGAACAACAATTAGTTGACAAACAAGATGTGATGGAAGAAAACGACCGTATCTGGAGTAAGAAAGTGGTCATTGATGCAGGCGATTCACCCAATCTGAAACCGGGGCAAATTGTTACCGCTCGTAAGTTGCGTGATGAAAATTCGGCATTGAAACGTCGCGATATGAAATTGGTAGATACTCGCGATGCGGTTCCTGCTACTGCAAATCAAGTCCTTCAAGGGATTACGAGAGCCGCCTTGCAGACCACCAGCTTTATGTCGGCTGCTTCATTCCAAGAAACAACAAAAGTTCTAAACGAAGCTGCTATCAACGGAAAAGTTGATAAGTTGGAAGGTATGAAAGAAAACGTTATTTGCGGTCATTTGATACCGGCAGGCACCGGCTTGAAGGAATATGATAAAATAGTAGTCGGCAGTAAGGCGGATTTTGAAAAAATACAAACTACTCCCTCCGGTCGTTCGCGAAGCTTTGCAACCATGACTATGGTGGAAGAAGACGAGTAAAGGACTGAATTATAGAGTCATTTCGGGTGTAATGTAACGAAGAGCCGAATCCCTTGATAATATTTGAAAGGGCTAATAAAAATTCATGAGAGGATACTATTCCGCAAGGATGTTTATCCTCTCATTTATTAATATAAGCTATCGAAAAAACGAGAACTGCAAAACAAATGTTTTTGTAATCGAATCTCTGAGAATCAAAGCGCCAATCCCACCGCAAGCGTTGCTCCGAAAATCAAGACATTTCGGGCTGATTTCTCCAACGTACCAATTAAGGCTTTCCCTTGATAGATAGTAACCATTTCTTTCCACGTCAGGATATGAATAATCAAATAAAGAATAGGTAGCAAAGCCGCCCAAATTGCTTTTTCCAGCCAGAAATATTGACATCCAACGAAAGCTATGATTCCGTTGAGTAAATAAAACCAACTACCGAATTTTTCTCCGAACAGAACAATTGAAGTTTTCTTGCCGGATTTTGCATCCGAAAACCGATCGCGGTAATTGTTCGCTACCAAAATATTAATAATCACTAAACCGGCGCTTATTCCACAAATGACGGCAGAAAGACTCCATTGTAAAGTTTGCACATAATAAGTGAACCCTACTGGAATGATACCAAAGAAAATAAATACGCAAACATCTCCCCATCCATGATAAGCCAAAGGATAGGGACCTCCCGAATAAGCAAAGGCAAAGACAGCTACCAGCAGTCCAACGAAAATTAATTTCCATCCGCCGTAATGCAAAAGCAATAATCCGAGCATCAAATCCAACACAAGTAATGCAATGGTCACCTTCAACATAACTTTCGGCGCAATCCATCCTTCGGCGACCATCCGTTTGGGACCCAAGCGCTCTTCGTTATCAATCCCTTTTTTATAATCAAAATAATCGTTAGCGAGGTTAGATATAATTTGAGCTATCAAAGCAAACACGAGACAAATGAGCGCCGGTTTCCATTGAAACCCTTTTTCATGATATGCTAAAGCGCAAGCGACGATGACCGGTGTCGCCGAGGCTGCTAACGTTTTGGGACGAATGGCTAAGAACCACGCTCGTGGAGAATTTTTCTTAATCATAAAACAGTACTTTTTGTCGGAATGTAATATTTTAAGTAAATATTACACAAAGATAAAAAATCTATTTTAATTTTGCAGTATTATAATTTACATCACTGCAAGGGCTGCTTCGTTACGCTCGCAATAACGGGTAGTAAATAAAAAATAATGGCTTACAAGGCAGAAAAAATAGTTCCATACGAATCGAACGATGCGCCAAAAAGCGTTCAGATTGAACGGATGTTTGATGAAATCGCCGGACAGTACGATTTTCTGAATCATGCACTTTCAATGGGCATTGATAAATACTGGCGCAAAAAAGGTATCTTAGCTCTGAAAACATTCGCCCCACAAAATATATTAGATGTCGCTACCGGAACAGGTGATTTGGCTTTGGATGCCTACCATTTATTAAAACCTCAAAAAATTGTAGGAATCGACATTTCCGAAAAGATGATGGCAATTGGTAGGGAAAAAATAGCTAAGGCGGGACTAACAGAAATCATCCGATTTGAAAGACAGAATTGTACTTCTTTGCAGTTAAATTCCAGTACTTTCGACGCAGCAATAGTCGCTTTCGGTATTCGAAATTTTGAAGACTTAAACAAAGGCTTGCAGGAAATCCGCCGCGTTTTGCAGCCCGGAGGGCGATTGATGATTCTCGAACTTTCTTCTCCCGAATATTTTCCATTAAAACAAGCCTATAAACTTTACTCCGTTCTGATACCCAAAATTGGTCAATGGATTTCTCGAAATAATGCCGCTTACAAGTACTTGCCAAAATCCATTTCGGTATTTCCACAAAATGCCGAGATGGTTTCAATATTGAAAAAGAATGGCTTCTCAGAGGTAATTTGTCATAAATTAACAGGAGGTATTTGTAGTATGTATCTTGCAAGGAAATAAATTGTCATTTTGCAAGATTACGTAAAAAAGTGTATCTTTACAGCAGATTTATGTAATAAATAATGTTGTATAACTAATAAATAAATCACAATTTTATTATTTGCAACGATATGATGAAAACAGACAACAATCGTCCCGATCCCGATAAAATACTTGCTTCAATCACTCAAGACGAGGAAAGCAAAAAACGGGGAAAACTGAAGATATTTTTTGGTATGTCGCCGGGCGTCGGCAAGACATACACCATGCTTGAAGCTGCGCACACCGACTTGTCGAAAGGAGTAGATGTCGTGGTTGGATATGTGGAATCGCATAACCGTCCTGAAACCAACGCTTTGCTGCAAGGACTCGAAATCATTCCCCGCAAAAAATTGGAATACAAGGGAACGTTCGTTGAAGAAATGGATTTGGACGCTATCATTTTAAGGCATCCCTATCTGGTTTTGGTAGATGAGCTTGCGCACACAAACGCAGTCGGAAGCCGTCATATCAAACGTTATCAGGATGTTCAGGAGTTGCTGGATAACGGCATTAACGTATATACAACCGTCAATATCCAGCATTTGGAAAGCAGGAACGATACGGTTGCTCAAATAACGGGAATTACCGTTCGCGAGACTGTTCCCGATGAGTTATTTGAGAAAGCAGACGAGGTGGAATTGATTGACGTAACTACCAATACGCTCATGGAACGTCTGGCGGAAGGAAAAGTATATGCTCCTGAACAATCAAAAGAAGCTATACAGAATTTCTTTAAAAAAGGTAATATCACCGCTTTACGTGAAATGTCGCTTCGTTTGGTTGCCGACCGCGTCGATAAGCAACTGAAATCCTATATGCAACAAAATCAGATTGAAGGACCTTGGAAATCAGGATTACATCTGCTTGTTCTTGTAGGACCCAGCAAATCGTCCGCAAAACTGATACGCTGGGCTAAAAATCTGTCATACACCATGGGAGCCGATTTGGTAGCGCTTCATGTAGAAAACACGCAGGTGCTAAACGAATTGCAACAGGAACAACTCTCTAAAAATATCGACCTTGCCCGACAGTTTGGGGCAGAAGTGATTATAACTTCCGGTGATGACCTTGTTTCAACGACGCTGGATATTGCAAGAAAAGAAAATATTACACATATTATTATAGGTAAATCTGGAAAACAGAGTATTTTATCGCACTTGTTTACAAAAGATGATTTTGTCAATCGCCTATTGAAAGAAAGTGGCGACATAGACATCTATGTCATTGAACCCGGCTCGGAAGCAAAACAATACAAAAAGAAATTAGTTTCTTCCCCTGATTTTTCGTCATCCTACAAAAGCTATTTATCGGCGACAATAGCAATGTTGCTTACCATCTTGCTCTGTTTGCCTATTTCTGTCGAAACCGGTTATCAGTCAATTTCTTTTATCTTGCTTTTTGTAGTTCTTATTTTAAGTATGTTTTTCCGGATAGGACCTATCATGCTGGCGTCGGCTGTCAGCGCAGTTGCGTGGAATTTTTTCTTTATTACTCCGCAATACACTATGAAAATAACCAAACCTGAAGATTTGCTCGCTTTTTGTATGTTCTTCATTGTAGCGCTCGTAACCGGAACTTTGACTTCCAAAGTCCGCAAACAGGAACGATTGGCGCGGGAGCGGGCGGAGAAAACAAATGCTTTATTTCATCTGTCCAACCAACTTGCAACCGCTGAGAACACAAAAAAAATAATTGAAGTGGCAAAAGAAAATATAAAAAAATATTTCAATGTGGATGCTTTCTTCTTACTTCAAAGCGGGAACGAAAAATTAAGCAAGAAACTGCCCCACCCCAAATCCGTGCAATTTTCCGAATCGGAATACAGTATTGCTCAGTGGGTTTTTGCACATTCAAAAAAAGCGGGTAAATTCACCGACACTTTATCTTCCAGCGAATTTACATTTTATCCACTGAAAAGTTTGCGTACAAAACCCGGAGTCATTGTAGTGAAAATGAACAAGAAATTTAACGGAGAAACCGACCTTTTCTGGGAAACATTTTTGACGCAAATATCCAACACGTTCGAGCATCATTATTTTTCTCAACTGGCAAGAAAAGCCAACTTTCGCGATGAGTCGGATAAATTATACCAAACACTCTATAATTCAATATCCCGCGAGTTTAAAATTCCAATCGCTTCGGTTATGGAGGCATCCGGTACGCTTTTGTCGGATTCCTGTCCGGAAGCAGAACGGAAAGAATTATATACGAAAATAGTTACAGCATCAACCCGCTTGAACCGGTTAGTCGAAAATTTACTGAACATCTCACGAATAGAAACAGGAAAAACAACGCCTAATCTTAGCTGGTGTGATATCAACGAATTATTTAGCCGTGTCGCCAACAGTCTAAAAGAAGAATTACAGCCTTTTCATCTGGATATTGTTGTCCCCTCCTCAATGCCCTTGGTCAAACTTGATTTTGGACTAATGGAACAAGCGCTATATAATTTGGTTTACAACTCATGCAAATATTCCAAACCCGGAATCCATATTCGTCTTAAAGCATTTTATGACAATGGTTTTCTGATTATACAGGAAATGGATAGAGGTCCGGGATTTTCACCGGATGCTTTGCCATTGATTCTTAATACGTTCTACCAAGCCGGCAATCAAGCTGTCGGCGGACTTGGATTAGGTTTGTCCATCACGAAAGGATTTGTTGAAGCCCACAAGGGAGTTATCAGTGTGGAGAACCGTCAGAATGGCGGTGCGCGCTTTACCATAAAAATTCCGACGGAAATATTGTATTCAAAATCGTAGCAAGCAAAAATCTCTTTGGAAACGAATTTTCTTTATATTTATCAAATGCATTTGAAATAATCAAAAAAATTTGTACCTTTGAAACGTATTAAAATTAAAAAATACAGGTGCAGACGAAATGAAACGGATTTTATTCATTGTTACATTGTTTATTTCGTTCAGTTTAAATTTTCAAGCTCAGACGCTTGAAGACGCTGACTTTTTTTTCTCCAAGAAAAAATACGTGGAAGCAGCTGATATATACTATCAGCAATATCAATTTGATAAAGCGGCAAAAGCCTATCAGATGCAAATTGATGCATGGATGAAAAACAGGAAACCTCGAGTACAAGAGGCGGATTCGGTTAAGCTATTGCTGAAGAAAACCGAAAATCTACAAAGAATGCTTTCACATTGCGAAGATGTTCAAATAATCGATAGTGTGATCGTAGATAAAAATGATTTTTTGAAGGCTTATTTTTTAGGCGCCGAAACAGGTACATTTAAACAATCAAATTCAACAGTCCTGTATGAGAACCAATTACAAGACCGCCGTTTTTTTAGTAAAAAAGACGAAAACGGAAATTTCCGTCTGTATTCCCAATCTAAAATTCAAGACCAGTGGACGGACGAAAAACTGCTAAATCTTCCCGACGACAGTGCAGCCAACGATAATTTTCCTTTTGTAATGCCTGATGGATTAACTATTTATTACGCTTCCACCGGCAATGGCTCAATTGGAGGATACGATTTATTTGTCAGCCGTTATAATTTGGATAACGATACATACTTGGCTCCCAATCAAATGGGGATGCCTTTTAATTCTATTTATAATGATTATATGCTTGTGATCGACGAAGTAAACAACATCGGTTATTTTGCTTCCGACCGCTTTCAACCTGAAAATAAAGTTGTTGTTTACACATTCATTCCGAACGGCGAATTTAAGGCAATCGATAGCCAAGATGAAGAAGTCTTGATGAATCGGGCGAAGATCACTTCAATTAAGGATACTTGGCGACCAAATGTAGATTATCAAAGTAAACTGAGAAAATTAAAAGAGGATATTGCAAAAGGTCAACAATTAAAAGTGAAAAAAGATTTTACCTTTGTTATCAACGACAGCATTGTATATTATACCTTAGCAGATTTTGAAAGTGATGCAGCGAAAAAATCATATTTGCAATCAAACGAGTTGGAACAAAAAATCAATGCGCTGGAAAATCAATTGGATTCTCAGCGAAAAGCTTTTGCTGAAGGAAATAATGCTCAAAAGCAATCGCTTCGATCACCGATTCTTACAAACGAACGACAACTTGAAACGTTGTATCAAACATACAAAAAAACAGTGATTGATTCGCGAAACTCAGAAATTAAATACTTACGAGCTAAAAAATAAATGATAGTATGGATATCCTGATAGTTATTGTACTTTGCATAATTGGAATTATTTTAATTTTAGTAGAAATATTCCTTATTCCCGGCTTTGGAATAACAGGTTTGGGTGGAGCTTTATTTTCAATCGGCGGTATCGTCTATGCTTTTCGAAGTCTTGGCGTAACAGCCGGAATTATTACTTTACTTTTAATGGCTGTTATCATTGGCGTTGCATTTATTTATCTGATAAAATCCAAGGCACTGGACAATATTGCCTTAAAAACCGACCTCAAATCGACAGTCGCAGGTAACAAATTACCGGATATTTCCGAAGGAGATACGGGAATCAGCATTTCCCGTTTGAATCCAATAGGAAAAGTTCGCGTAAACAATATTATAATAGAAGCAAAAACAATGAGCGAATTTATTGACGAAAACACAACCATAAAAGTTCTTAAGGTTCTGCCTTCGCAATTAATAGTAGCAACAAATAATTAAATAATTTATAATCTAACAGTATGAATCCCATGGACCCAGGAGTATTTCTTTGGATTGCATTGATTGTAGCAGCGATTATCGTGATCTCAATCTTCTTTTATTACGTACCCTTTGTATTGTGGATAACCGCAAAAGCATCGGGAGTGAACATTTCCTTATTGCAACTATTTCTAATGCGGTTGCGAAAAGTACCGCCTCCAATCATTGTAAGCTCTATGATTGAAGCGCATAAAGCCGGTCTGAACAACATTGTCCGCGATCAATTGGAAGCGCACTACCTTGCCGGCGGTCATGTCGAACGAGTAGTACATGCGTTGGTTTCCGCCGAAAAAGCGAATATTGATTTAGCTTTTCAAATGGCGACAGCTATCGACTTGGCAGGTCGCGACGTTTTTCAAGCCGTTCAAATGTCGGTAAATCCTAAAGTGATTGATACGCCTCCAATTGCTGCCGTAGCGAAAAATGGCATCCAACTGCTGGTAAAAGCACGCATCACTGTGCGAGCCAATATCAAACAATTAGTAGGTGGCGCCGGCGAAGAAACGGTTATTGCGAGAGTAGGCGAAGGCATTATTTCTTCCATCGGCGGTGCGGAAACGCACAAGGAAGTCCTTGAAAATCCGGATAGTATTTCTAAGGTAGTACTAAAAAAAGGCTTGGATGCAGGAACAGCTTTCGAAATTCTTTCCATTGATATTGCCGATATCGACATCGGTAAAAACATTGGCGCCGTTTTGCAAATGGATCAGGCGCAAGCCGACAAAAACATCGCACAGGCAAAAGCCGAAGAACGCCGTGCAATGGCAGTTGCCCTTGAACAGGAAATGAAAGCCAAAGCACAGGAAGCTCGCGCTAAAGTGATTGAAGCCGAAGCCGAAATACCGAAAGCCATGGCAGAAGCTTTTCGCTCCGGTAATCTGGGTATTATGGATTATTACAAAATGAAAAATATTCAAGCAGACACCGATATGAGGGAAAGTATTTCAAAACCTCCATCGAAAACAACGGATAAGCCAATGAAATTATAATATGAGAACAATTCCTCTCGACCAGATGCCGGTCAATGCGGATGGTTCTATTTTTCATCTGCATCTGAAACCGGAACAATTGGCGGACAAAGTAGTTATGATGGGTGACCCGGAACGGGTTCCCATCGTTGCTGCTTATTTCGACAGTATTGAGTTTGATCGGCAAAGTCGAGAATTTCGTACCATAACCGGAACATACAAAGGAAAGCGAATCACGGCTTTATCGCATGGAATCGGTTGCGATAACATCGATATTGTCATGACTGAACTGGATGCATTGGCGAATATCGATTTGCAGAAGCGGGAAGTGAAAAAAGACTTCCGGCAACTGACGTTGGTGCGGATAGGAACGTCCGGTGGACTACAGCCCTTTTGCCCAATAGGTACGTATGTCATTTCGGAAATTTCTATGGGAATGGACGGCTTGGTTTTTTTTTACAAAAATAATGAGCGGATTATTGACGAGGACTTGTTTCATCATTTTATGGAGCATACCCATTGGAATGATTTATTGGCAAAGCCCTATTTTGTCTCGTCGGACAATGAACTGATTGAACGTATCGGTTTCGATATGATAAAAGGGATAACAATTTCTGCAAGTGGATTTTATGGTCCGCAAGGGAGGCATGTCCGGTTGGGATTAAGTCATCCGAATATGAATAAGTTGATTGAATCATTCGAGCACAACGGCTTGAAAATAGCTAATTACGAAATGGAAGGCGCCGCTTTAGCGGCTTTAGCGGGTCTGATGGGACACAAAGCATTGACAGCTTGTCTGATAATTGCCGGTCGCTATTCCGGCGGAATGAATACCGACTACAAAGGACTGTTTGATGAATTGATACAAAAAGTGTTGGACAGAATATGACACAGAATACAACCATTTGCGCCACCTCCACTCCTGCCGGACAAGGAGGGATTGCTGTAATCCGGGTTTCCGGTCCGGAGGCACTTGCTGTTTGTGATAAAATTTTCCAACCGGCAAGCAAAGGAAAAACCATAAGCACACAAACTCCTTACACAATAAACCACGGACAAATTGTGAAAGACAACACTGTATTAGATGAAGTGATAGTCGCCGCCTTTCATCAGCCGCATTCATTTACCGGTGAAGATGTTGTTGAAATATCCTGTCACGGTTCGGTTTATATTCAACAAGAAATTCTGAAACTTCTTATTAAAAAAGGCTGCCAATTGGCGCGTCCCGGAGAATTTACCCAACGCGCTTTTCTGAACGGGAAAATGGATTTGTCGCAAGCCGAAGCCGTAGCTGATGTAATCGCATCTTCTTCCGAAGCCTCTCACCGTTTGGCAATGAACCAGATGCGGGGTGGGTTCAGCAAAGAATTGCAGCATCTCAGATCTCAACTTCTGAATTTCGTTTCACTGATTGAATTAGAATTAGACTTCGGCGAAGAAGACGTTGAATTTGCCGACCGTAGTCAACTGATTCAGTTGGCTGATGATATTCAAGCGATTATTGCCCGGTTGGCACATTCGTTCAGCGTAGGGAATGTCCTGAAAAACGGCATACCGGTCGTCATCGTAGGTGAAACAAACGCCGGTAAATCAACCTTACTCAATTTATTGCTGAATGAAGACAGAGCCATCGTCTCCGAAATTCACGGCACAACCCGCGACGCGATAGAAGACGTCATTAACATTCAGGGAGTTACTTTCCGTTTTATTGATACGGCAGGTATCAGAGACACCAGCGATGAAGTGGAAAAAATGGGGATTAACAGGACATTCAAGCAAATCGACCGTGCGTCGATTATTATATGGATGATTGATACGACCCATTTTAATGCAGAAATCGAATACATTGCCGACAAAATCATTCCGGGTACCAAACGTAAAAAATTAATCATTGTTTTCAACAAAATTGATAAAATCAGTCCGGAAGAACAACAGATTCTTGAGGAAGAATTTCTGCCGAACGTCCCCGCCGAACGCATCTACCTATCCGCCAAATACAAAAAGAACACCGAAAAATTAGAAAAAGCGTTGCTGAAAGCCGCCAACCTGCCCGAACTGAATACCGACGACATGATTGTTACCAATCTGCGCCATTACGAAGCCTTAACCAAAGCCCTTGAATCGATCGAACGGGTGAAAGACGGTTTGAAAACCAATCTTTCAGGCGACTTCATTGCGCAAGACATCCGCGAATGTATGCACTATCTTGGCGAAATTACGGGAGAAATTACTACGGACGAGGTGCTGGGGGAGATTTTTAAGAAGTTTTGCATTGGGAAGTAACTTGCAATATTTCAAAAAATTCTCGCTATATTTGTACTATTATTTCAACACCGAATTCGATTAAAAATTTTGTAACATCTATATAGCGAAATAACGATAAATTATACACAAAAATAGAAGTAATAATGAATCGAAAATTAGAAGAGACAGAAATCTTGTTATGCAGTTGCTATAGCGACGAACATCAAATATTGGTTCATTACAATGAAGATGATAAAGAATTGTATTTGGATGTTCACCTCAGTTCGTATCATAATTTTTGGCAGTGAGTGTGGCGCGGATTAAAATATATGTTTGGATATCGCTGCAAGTATGGACATTGGGATTGTTTTATTTTCAATGAAAACGATGCGGATAAATTGCAAGCAATGGCAGATGCCCTGAAAACAATCAAACAGGAATCATAATCCATGTCCTACAAATCAGAAAATACAAATCCTCAATGAAAATAATAAACACATCACAATGTTAGCACTAACAAAAACTCAGAAAAAAGTTGCCCGCGAATTGATAGACCTCGGGCTTCAACGCGAATGTAAATCCTTTACGGATAAAATTACAAAATTTACCAATAGTCCGGAATGGAAAACCGGAGATTCTCATGAAATTTATCTAAAACTGTACAAGGAAGTTACTTCTTTTAATAAGCATATTGCAAAGCGATATAATGAATTAACCGGTTCGCATTATCTTGTGGCTGTTTTTGGTCTTTTTTACGATGAAGTGTTAAAACCCGAAGATATTGCTCGTTTTGATATAGAAGTTCAAAATGAGTTGTTAAGAATGAAAAGTATATTTGATAATGATTTATAGCTGAACAAACATTATGTCTGAATCCAACCTCATATTATACGCCACCCGAACGGACAAGGCTACA
>Ga0123354_10004352_pt1 | contig 20055 bp, 12 predicted proteins | sample TergutLab28metaG_2_FD_97872 | JGI IMG/M metagenome (GOLD analysis project Ga0123354, IMG submission 97872) | Labiotermes labralis P4 segment gut microbial communities from Petit-Saut dam, French Guiana - Lab288 P4 | ecosystem: Host-associated > Arthropoda: Insects > Digestive system > Gut ...
AGAGACAGGTGGCGGACGCTTGTGAGTGCGGTAATGAACTTTCGGGTTCCGTGAAATGCGGGGAATTTCTTGACTAGCTGCAAACCAGTTAGCTTCTCAAGAAGGACTCTGCACCATGGAGTAGGTAAGTATAGCCATTAACTACACAGGAATGCCATGCTTACTCTTATATGTCGCCCTTCTCAGAGGAAAACTATAGCCATCGGCTGGCAATATGCTAAGTGAATAGCATTATATTGTCCATAAAGGCAAGTCATGCATCGATGTAACATTCACAGCGAAACAAATTATGGAGACAAGTAAAACCAGTCCTTTATGTGCTATTTTTAAACTGCCAGAAGGACTATACTATACTGAGTCGAGAACACATGTTATAAGGCTGATACTGCACAGTTCTATAGAACAATAACAATACAAATTGACTTAACAAGCATACGAGGCACTAACGTTTTCTGCTTGATGTAAAGTTGTGGTAAACCTGCACTGCTGGTGATCTCTGGAGAAACAAAGTGCTAAAAATACGGTTAGAACTAAACGCGTAATGTAGCTACAAACTTAGCTGAAGCTTGTGCTCTTCAAAACATATTGTCACCTGGACAACATATCATGAAGACGACTACAAATATTAATATAAAATGATATGAAATGCCGACGAAAAGGGGTGCGGCAGAAGCCAGTACAAATTACCGGGGCCCGGCCTTCTGGAAGGGGACTCGGGGCCCGACTTAGTTTACGTGTGTTTTTGTCTTTGTCGATAGTATCATTACCAGTTGAAGGTACAAATTAGCCCTTTCAGACCAAGCCCAAGTCGCTCTCTGAGAGTCAGTCTTTCCGATTTAGTGTAAAGGGTTTTAGCCGGTTCGCTTTTGTTGGGAGGGGGGGGGCAAATAGATTTTTTTCACCGGGGCCCGAATCCATTGTGGGCAGCCCTGACGATATAAAAATGTCTACATCGAAAAACAAGGATAGTGACACTATGACTTAACAGCAAAAAATAACAGGAGGAGATGAAATGAAGTCTCAGAATTTATACGTCCGTGGTGCATCTTACTTGTTTGTGTAATGAATGAAGCTATAGATGAGAATAAACTAAACACGTAAATGTAGAGAAAAAAGTAAAACACAACTACTGTACTGCCTAAACAACAGAACATAATATACACTGTCTAGACTACATCGAAAGCTGCTGTGTAATGTCTAAACTTCAACAAAAGTCAAAGTACAGTGTCAGCAATAGAACAAAATGACTGGACAGTGTCTACAATACAGGGTGATTCAAAAAGGTGGACTCAAATGAACAGTAAACGGCGCCTCAACACACGCCAGACAGTTGGTTCCGGTATTCCAAGTTCTCTGCTCGCTCTACGGGTTGACTTGCGTGGGCTACGCTCAAAACTCTCTTGAATTCCTCTCACGTTCTCTTCTGATACACGTGGTCGGCCGGAGCTTTTGCCTTTACACAGACAGCCTATTTGCTCAAATTGGTAATTCCAACGACAAATGATCTTCCTCGTTGGAGGTTGAATGTTGAAACGAAGGCGAAACGCACGCTGTACAGCAGTCGCCGACTGAGTTTTAATGAACTCACGAACGCAAAAAATCTTGTGCTGCATGGTAGCCATTTTGCTCTCAACTGATGCTGCTGCACGGCTCTGCGCTAGGCGAGCGCTCTAGGGGTGGTATTTGAAATCTATGACCTCCTCTTTCAAATATTATGTAGATAATTCATATACCATGTATAGTTCAGGAAATATAGATGTGCGAAATTGAGTCCATGTTTTTGAATCACGCAACGCAACAGAAACTGCTGTGCGGTGTCTAGTCTAAACAAACTGCTGTGTAGTGTCTAAACTGCAACAAAAACTAGTACTGTGCCTGAACTACAATCAAAGGCACTCTACAATGTCCAACTAATCCCTTAAATGCGGAAGTGTGTCAGGAGCACTGAGGTCCGTATAGAGGAAACTATTAGGGGCGGCACACCTCAGATTTCTGCGACCGGTATATCGAGTGAGAGCAAGGGACAGAACTAAAGGTGAAGGTGAGATAAGAGAATGTCACCGATAAAATTACTGCTTATGAAAGTCAGTGAAAGTAAAGTATATCAAGAAAGTGTACATATGAATTACGACAAGCTCCACTGTATTGCCTGCACCTATCGGTATGCGAGATTAGAGCGTCCACAAAGGGGAAGGGAGGATAAAGTTAGCTTCAGGGTGGGTCAAAGTATTCCAAAGTTTGTTTTGAGAACGAGGAGGAGGAAGGAGAGGAGGAGAAAAGGATAGGAAGAAGATTTTGATGTCCTATCCAATTATTTTATTACAATGCTCGCTATTATGTTCCTACAAACTTAATGCTGGTAAACGCATGCCGCCTGGCATAACTTAGATTCGATTCAATGTCTTTTTTCCCTGTATCCTCTCTTTGTTATGAGGCACTGCAAGTCTGTAAACCTATGCGCTTCCAGCATGCCCATTAAGGCCAGAGTCAGGACAGGAACAACATGACCTTCAATAAGGTCATCCAGTATAGCACATAGTATTAATTTAAACGCAGTCGTTTCTTGAGTTCCGTAGAAGCAGGTTACTCATTAGTATGGAAAAGCTAATTAATTTCGCATCTTTACGCAAATCGCTTCATAAAGGACAGCAGTTAATTTCACTACAGCCATCGCGAAGGATTCGCACATGACTGTGGTTTGGAAAGCATTCTGAATACTGAACACCTAAAAGACATAAACCTACGGTGCGAATAGGGTGAAGGTTCTTTATCAGCACCACGTGATTATCGTGGCTTCCCTCAGTCTCAAGACAAGAAAACGCTGAAAGTCGCAGAGACGCACCTAAGCCCTGAGCTAATTTCGGACAAGTTACAGCAGTGGGCGAGAGATCCTAGACTGCGAACAACAGGAAATTCTCTTTTTGTCAGTGCAACCAAGCCATTTCGGGGAACATCTTTAGCCTCCTACACAGTGGATACTGGGGGGTTTCCGTTACAATGGTAAAGCGGGAGGAGCTGAATACTCACTTGTATGAAAACAGTTGCATGCTAAAAAGACCAACGCATGCGGTCGACAGATGTACTTACTGCATCTCATGAGACATTCGAAGGATTGAAACTGTATTTATCAGGAATTTGGGTAGGTGAAGGCGCAGATGGTTGAGGCACTGCGCTACAAGCCGGGAGGTCGCGGGTTCGATTCCCGATGGGTTCACTGGGATCTTTCATTGACGTAATCCTTCCGGCCGCAATATGGCTCTGGGGTCGACACAGCCTCTAACAGAAACGAGTACCGGGGATATCTCCAGTGCGGCAAATCCAGCCAGTGCGTAGAGCTGACAACATCACCACCTTCAAGTGCCAACTCTCTAGAAATTCTGGGAGCCTCAACCTCCTGGAGCCCTAGCGGCTCGTCCCGGTCTGTAATGGGTTAGATTTTTGTTTCTAAGGAATTACTTGAAATTCAGTGAAAAAACTAGAAACTTTTACTTATATTTACTAGACGTTAGTTTAAAAAAAACTGCCTCAAAACACGCAATAGAATTTGACATAGTAATGATGATAATAATAATAATAATAATAATAATGTAAATAGACATAAACATTGGGTTTTTAATGTCAATGATTCAGCGTATCTCTGAATGTAGCGATTTAAGAGGGGCTCCACAACACTTGAATATTTCAGTCCACGTCTGATATGCACCAACAAGGCACAGAGTTTGGCAAGGAAGCAATGATAGCGTTTAACGCTGCACCAAGTGCACAAAATTAACGCTGATATGCAAGTTTCGTGTGCTTTTTTTTCACCTAATAAATGAATTGTGGTTAAACTTGTTATTCGGGGTTGGACACTGAAGTTCATCCAGAAATTTTTTTTGTGAAAGTTACTGTCTTCTGCGATGTGGCGGCGGATTGCTTGATAGACAATCACCAATACCTATACGTCAACCCGAAAATCACGCTGCAGTTTGGTAACACAAGCCACACTTTACGTGAAGCGATCCAATCGGAAATGGTCGATTCTTTCAGAACTGACATAACATAAAATAACGTCGCATATAAAGTAAAATGAGGAGCCTCGCAATATCTAAATATGATGTTTCAGACTCTTTCCGATCTGGCAAATATTTAGCGAAGCACAGGAGAAAGTAATTGTGGGAATAGGTTTTGTACAATGCAGTGTATAACAGAAGCAATATAAGAAAATAAAAAATTGGCACTCGTTTGTTCTTACTGCCGTTGACGAAATTCACAATGACTTAACCACATACGTGGCAAATTATTTTGGCAACACTGGTAAACTTAATTTTTGTCACATGAAAACTAATTTGTATTTCTCATGTATTTTTCCACGCTGAATTCAAACATGGAATTAAGATTGCTCTATAACCCGTAGTTTTTGTGTGACAGAATTTTTTAAAATATAATTTCAATTAATTACTTTTCTTTTTACCACGCTTCCAGAATTTTTAAATGCGGCTTAAACACGTTGTTATAGTTTAACATTGGGTGGATACAAACCCCTAATCATAAGAAAGACAATAGGCATGTGACCCCATTCACAGACAGCCAGACTATGTAAGCTCAGAAATACACTGACACGTTGACACACGAAACAAACTGAAATTTCTGCTTGAGGAACACTGCACTGCCAGTGGTGCGCCGAACTACGTTGTGATAAGTTTTAATCGCTTATTCCAGGACGGAAAAGGTAGTACATATTCCCTTAATCAACCCTGAAAATTTTCATTTACCTCTGCTGCACAACGAACTTGGACTCAAAAATTTTTTGTCAAGGCAATGGATCAAAATAGGGCTGGATTTATGCATTTGAATAATAAGTTTCCTAGGATAATTGATGCTAAAATCAAAGAAGGGGTAATTGTTGGACCTAATATAAGAGAGTTAACACACGACGTAAAATTTGCAGACCAGCTAAGTGAAGTGGAAAAATCAAAATGGAAATCATTCAAAAGTCCCTATTTTTTTAAATTATAAGGAAGAAAACTATTGTGATATGGTGGCCAATCTTGTACAATCCCACAAAGCTATGGGGTGTAATACGTCTTTAAAGAGGCATTTCTGAGACGGCCACTTAGACTTCTTCCCAGAAAATCTCGGGGCCGTGAGTGATGAGCACGGAGAGCGTTTTCACCAGGAAATTTTCACCATGGAAAGGCAGTACCAAGGCAAATGTGATACCCAGTATGCTGGCTGATTATTGTTGAACACTTAAAAATACACGTTCCACAGACAAAATGTAGCAGAAAGTCATCCCCTATTACTTTTTATGTGATGTATATACTCTCTGAAATATGTTTTCTTAAAAATTCCACCACGCGTCTCTTAAAAGCCCTGACTTATAGGAAAAAAACTAACAACATATTTGAATGCAGCACACAAAGTGCTATTGGTTTTGCCTATTTGGGTTCGTGTGACAAAAAATAAACATTATTTGTTATCACGTGTAACTCCAGTCAGCTTTACTCGCAAGATGATCACATTTAATGCCTCCCAACATACAAATATTATTTAAGATGTCATTATTGTATCGTATAAACGGTTATTAGATACAAAAAAAAGAGATATATAAAGGGTAATTTTGAAGTAAACCAGTTCAATTTGTTCCAAAGAAATATCCTCTACACGATTTAAGTCAGAGGGATTACAATCCGTACAGTATGCGGTAAAAATTAATTTTAATAACTGCCATGCAACAACATTGTACGTAGGTTGAAGAATAACAGACCAACTTGATGTCACTAGTTACTATGTTTTATTTCACTTCTTCTATGCTCAACATGTTTCGGACATTAATATTAATGATGTTGAACACAGAAGAAGTGAAATAAAACATAATAACTAGTGACATCAAGTTGGTCTCTTATTCTTCAACTATCAAAATGACGCACGGTCCAATACACATAAGATTGTACGTAGGATCGACAGGCTATTAAAAACTTTGATGAGAGAAGAAACTTTCAGATCATAAAAAATAGTACAGGTAAACTGTTACGATTAGGAATATTGTGGATGTGCACTGGCAGAAACGTGTTGATAGAGTCACATCCAGAAGAAATGCATTTGAAACTCAGCTAATAAATACGTTTCCGAACATGAATATGAACGTCAACATGGTCCATGAAGTAGCCAGATGAAAAGCGGCAATTTTAAAATACAGATATTGGCGCAGTACACATGAAATACTACTTCCCCGTTCTTACTACAAGTGATTTAAGCGTCCTTCTATGAACAGTGCTAATAAGCACAGCAGTTAGTCAACTGTCTGCAATATTATCATCCCACAGGCGTCTCACTTCCAAGCTGTAAACCAACGCAATTTCCTTACTTTACTTGCCCTAAAAGTGCTGGTAGAATGAGTTTCTCTTTGTGTAATATCCTCTATTTCCCGCATCCTTCAACACCACTACATCCAAATATTATCTTAGAAATCTTTGCAAATAGAAACTGCAAGGTAAACAGTTTTTAACGAGAATCTGTCGCTCGGTTCGAACTCTTGCGTGATTCTTCCTGATCATTACGCACGAATGGTCTAGGAAACATTACCATAAGCGTAATACCAAATTGTAAGAACTTGATAGACGCGTTACAATCCCTGCCTAAGATCTCTTAAAATAAAATTATTGATTGTTTCTTTCGATTGATCAGAACATTCGTTACTTGCTGTCCAAAATCTGTCCCAATCAAGGCAGACCCACTCGCTTCCTTAAAATATATTGTACTGTTATAACTATAACTACAAAGTATATTGTTACATCACACGTAGGCCTACCTAGTACCTGTAACGACAAACAAATTAGCTTTATCCGTTACATAAATTTTAATAAACTTCGCAAAAGATAAATTAATAAAAGACACTTTACTCTGCGAACTGGAACGCAAAACTCGGTACACTACAAAACACAAACATCAAATTATTCGTGGATTAATTATAATTAAACTTGCGTTCTAAAAAAGCGGATGTGGCATTACACATCTTTTTTACAGAGAACTGTGCAATTTTGGGTTATTACGCAGCGAATAGTGGTAATTCCTTACCGATGTTTTGGGACAACTTGTCAGTAAGAAATTACCACTATTCACTGGTTAATAACCCAGAAAAGCGCCGTTCTCATCTACTTCGCAGGGGAAGCCTGAAATCACACATCTTTTCTACTGTCTTTCCTACATCCTCACACGATAAAAATAATCAACATTTTCACATAAAGAACTTGACAGGAAAACGTGTGAAATAACCAAGGACAGTAGTGACCTTGGTTACCTTGTAACAAACTGTACCGAATTATGTACAAGTCGGTCAAATGCCATTTCAGTGGTCACATTCAGCAAAGCGTCAATCACCAAGAAAATGACCCTCAATAAATTCCAAGAACAGCAGCAAAACCTACGTCAAGGTGTCACGTACTCAAATATTCGTCATACTTCCGTTGTTGTTACATCCGCTTTACTGTCCGGAACTGGCGCACACGCTGTTCACGGTCCTGCAAGAGGACTGGCACCATTCTCTTTCTTCTATTCTTTATTTAGTAGGTTGTAGCAAGTAAAGATCAAGTTTCGTGACTTGTGATCAGATGGCCACTGGAAGGTCGTGCACGATAGCGAAAGTAACGCATTTTTCAATCAGCATCACAGCAGACAAACAGCTGTCTGACATGCAGCGCGGAGTCCAAAATCTGTCAGTCTTCAGCCCGGTGCCAGGTGCAGAGACTTACTCTTCTCAAATAATAGTTAGATATTCCAGATAATTTTCACGAATCAGACCAGTTACTGGGACCCACTGTCATATTCGGGCCCAGAAAAGGTCGTGAAATTAGCCCTTTACCCGGAGACATGTGGCTGGATAACCGTTTATTAAACACAAAACGTTTTATCCAGTAAAACCAAACAGTTTCTCCTTCACATATTCACTACTGTCCCTCATCTTTAAATATAATATCAGTAAGTACGGCAACACAGGGTAACGTATTAAAAAATAACCTAGCAATGTTACAAGAGGAGAATGTCACACATTCAGTTTGTTAAAAAAAAACAGGTGTTTTCGACACCAAAGAAGGTACACGTGTTTGTTTATCGTAACATATTAGGTTACACACATTTTAGAACATAGATTAAGCTAAAAGAACTCTTTTCAATTGTAGTAAATAGATGACGCATCACTTAAGGTGGTGGTGGTGGTGGTGGTGGTGGTGGTGGTGGTAACACTAATCATTCATTTCATGTATTAAAGTGGTTGATACATGGTAACAGCAAAAAAACAATTTGCAACCAAGCGCTACGCAAACAAAGTACAAAACACTAAATAAGGAAAGGCATAACAGTCGACATTAAGAACAAGACAGTAATAAACCCAAATTACATGAATAAATTTAAGACTCAGAAAAAAATTACACTAAGCAATAAATTATTAACACCTTTAATAATATTATTTATATAAATTCAATTAGTTTTAAAAGTACCAGTAAACTCTCGGACTACGTTAGCCGCAGAAATACATCGGATTGTTAATCTAACCTTTATGTGATGCTAAAAACACAAAATAGCGTAGCTTAGGCTGTTATTAACCTTGCAAATATCGAGAACCGCGCTCTTCTGGGTTATTACGCAGCAGTAGTATTAATTCCTTACTGACGTTTCGGGACAACCTTCGGTCCCATATTCAAGGGTCAAGAATCCAAAAACCCAAAAAAGGTGGATTCTTGACCCTTAAACATAAGAACGACAGGATGTCCCGAAACGTCGGTAAGAAATTGTAGTACTCGCTGCTCAAATACCCAGAAGAGCGCGATTCTCATCTACTTCGTTGTGGAAGCCTTTATCACGCTTGTAAATATCCGTAAACAACGGCTACACAAATGGATGAGCAATATTTTTGCCTATAAAGACATGGACAGGAAGGGGGAAATTAAGACATCTACGACACTGAACTATAGGCGAATTAAACGTACCAAACATATTTTCACATATATTACACATGTGCCACATAACCCTTCTCATTCTACTACTACTACTACTACCACCACAACCACCAACTCCAACGCCGCCGCCGCCGCCGCCGCCTCCAGTAGCAATATAACTATTATTATGCATACCGAATATTATTACAGATATTAATTCAGTCCAAAAAGGCGCATCATTCAGTTACAATGGATATTTTTCACGTATTCTCATTGCATATCGTAGAACCTAAAACCCGTTCGGCTAATTAAAACGTATCTATTGAGCCATACAGCAAAACCAAGAGACAAACATTTGTCTCATACGGCTCCTTTTAGGAATGGTCTGAAACATCCAGGAGGTGTACGGCACTATCTTTTCAGCTTGTTTTAGAATATGCCATCAGTAAGTGCCAAGAAGACCAGGAGAAACTGAAACGTAATGTAACAGGTCAACTTCTGGTCTATGCTGACGTATTGACTTGGTGGAAATTTAGGAGTAAATAATGCAAAGAATATAATAGAAAAAAATCCCTTATTTGTTTGCACAAAAGAAGGTCTATAATTTAATGCAGAAGAAATTAAGTATATGTATATAGCTCTTCAACAGACTGTAGGACAAAACCAGATCACAAAAGTAGGAAATAAATACAGTGAAAACGTGGAAAATTCAAAGCTTTAGGAATGTCTATAACAAATAAATAGTGAACAGAAGTTTAAATTTGGAGACTGCTTCCTCCCATTCGGTGCAAAGCGCTTTGCCTTCCCGTCCGCGAAGTAAAAACGTGAAGTAAAAATAAACAGAACTACAATTGAGCCCGTTGTTCAGTGTGGGTGTAAAGCTTAGTTCCCCATATTAAGTGTGAGTGTAAAGATTAGTCCCTTGTTTTAGGGGAAGGACACAGGTGGAAGTCTTCGAAAAAATGGTCCTGATGAGGATGTTTTGACCTGAGAACAACCAACGGCAGACTTCAGAAACTACACTGAGAAGCTTCATTATTTGTAAACCCTGTGTAGTATCATTAAGATGATAAAGCCGAGGAAAATGATATGGACGTCTAATGTGGCACTCACAGGGCAGATGATTACACACAAGGTTGTGTTCACAAAAACTGACGAGGAGAGGCACTTATAAGACGTAGGGGTGGATGTGAGGACATTATTGTACTTGATTGTGAAGAAACGAAGTGCGACGGCATAGCCAGGAGTCATTTGACGGAATCCTGCGAACACGATCATTAAATTTCCGATTCACACAATGTAGGGAATTACTTGGCTAGCTGAGGAACTATTAGCTTCTTAAGATAGACTCTGGTCCGATGTTCTGGTTGTTAGTTACTCAGTTAAGAAATAACTATAACTCATTATTAACGACCACTTCACTGCAGTTATAAAGTATATGGGTAGAAACAGGCTTCTGTGTTAGTGGTTGTTAAAGTTTCTGTCATACCACGTGATGGCCCTCAGGTTCGTACAAATAGTAACACCCAGCGAACAGGCTAATAGTATTACAGAAACTCAAAGTACTAATTAATTAATTAAACTTTTGTGTATTATTTGAATGCAATGCGTAATTTGAACGAATAAATGACCGGTACTGAGCATCTACATGTTTCATCTTGGAAACTACCAAACTAACTTCCAGTAGGTGTATTTCTGTTGGTCTAAGAATTTAAATAACTTTCGTTTGATTTTCGTCTACATCGCTCCAGGTTTAACGACTGATTTACCAGGAGACGATAATAAAAGTGCATCTAGTTTGAGGAGTCAAGGCTGCTTAGATATAATACTGTGTCGTTGTGACAATTCTCGATGTTGAGAAGAGTCTTAGTTCCTTCATCTTCAGGCAGAACACTTCGAGACGTCGGCAAGTATCAAAGGCCACAGCGTCATCTTCGATGACTTGAATCTTCTACAGCACTTCTGCCAGAACATCTATATTGCTACGCGTCTAGTTCCTCAACCACCGCTCACTGCATCGCGTATGTTCTATTACACAAATTGTAGCCCTCATTACGTTCTAAAAATTCCATACAATATATTTAGAACATTAAGAGTCTCTGCAGCGCAGTTACTTGGCAACATTCAATTTGTATCTCAGAATACATAAACACGTAGGCTACGGGCGACAACGCCCCCTCCCCCTTGTGTGTGTGTATGTGTGTGTGTGTACGTGCGTGTGTGTGTGTGTGTGCGCGCGCGCGCGTGTGTGTGTGTGTCCGAATCAGAGTAGGCTGTACGCCTATTAACGTCTACCTACTGTGTTATTCTTATAGTGCATATAAAATTTGGCTTGCTGCGGGGTTGGACGCTCCTGATCTGCGTCGATTAGGCAAGGAACCACTTAAAATGACGCATTTCAAAACCTTTCAGTCCTTGGAAGAATAGCAATTCGTGTTTACGTAGCAACAGGTGCCATTCACGTTTACGTCGCAAATTACGTGCCATTCTCACGTTATGTAACACAAGGATCTGTGAACACCTGAATCAAGTAGATCAAAACGAACAGTCTTATTCCGAGGCTGCAATTACATAACGGCGTGCTCGATTTGACTTAAGGCATTTCAGCCATCAAGTCTGTGAACTGGAAACTCTAATACTCCCTGTTTCACATACAGTAAACACAGAATCCATTTATGTGTAACATACATTTGCTTCTCCTCCTTTAAGTAGGCAGATACTGTTCTGTACATATGACAATAATTGTCCAACAAGATGCAACTATATATACAGCTTATTTATATCTGTAAACCGCTCTATATGTTTCGGGTGGTGTCTCCACCCATCATCAGGAGCTCATAACACTGTATCCACTGCAACCTGTCGTGAACGTGACTGGACGGGACGTCCAGTCACGTTCACGACAGGTTGCAGTTACGGTTTTACCAATGCCAGATGCTGTGGATACAGTGACATGAGCTCCTGATGATGGGTGGAGATACCACCCGAAACATATAGAGCGGTTTACAGATAAAAATAAGTTTTATATTGTTGCATCTTGTTGGACAATTACTGTCATATATTTCACGACGTACGGACCCTTAAATGTAAAATTGTTCTACACATGTCAGTGACTTAAACAGTTTGAGGTAGTCCCACAGCCTGTTTCACATTGATGCGAAAATGCGATATCTTGTTAAAACTTGCATTTAACTTTCGTTGTAAGCCTACGAAGGAAGTTCAAGGAAATGTCGAGAAAGTTCGATTGATCTCATATTCTGTACCACACCCTTCTTGTACTAGACATTCTTTATGAAGTAAAAAGGTCCGTCCATCCGACCGACCGCCCTGTCCGTCTGTCTGTCTGTCTGTGACCTAGTACATGCGAGGGAACAGTCTGTCGGATTTTCGTGAAATTCAGATTAGACTGTCGTAGAGGTAAAGTTTCGTGCAAATCGGTACGGTGACACTAACACTGTACTGACAGTGGTACATTAATTTGTGAGTGTATTTTCGACACTTCTAGACCGATTTGGGTAAACATCTACATAGAATTTATCTACGTAACGCGGTTAAGCAAATGCACCTTTCGTGAAAATCGATGGAGAGCAAGCTATGCCTTTTTGGAGCGCGGAAATGACATGCAGTGCGCACTACCTACACTTTTCCTCCAATTCGATATAACTCTGTGCAGGAGCCTCCCCTCCCCCCCTCCAGCCCCCCAAAAAATCTGATGATCAGGAGCTTCATAAAAATCGCGTAGTCGAGGCCGCATTTTACTTAGGGTGTTTAATTTATTTGTAACCATACTCCCACATTTACGGCCAGATTTTGATGAAATTCGTTACCAGGGATTTTAACACAATGCTTCTGCTTCTGAGCGCTGTGATTTTCTTAATAATCCGTGCAGCGATGGCCGCACTTTTCTTATGGACGTGAATGAAATTAACTCCGCTTCAGGCCCTAACCACCCTGGGAAGATTAATGCCTGAAGTGGAGTGTTAGATATGTGATGCACTGTGTCCGTACAGTCAGTGAAGAAGACACTCCGGTGCCGAAACTTGAAGGGATGATACTTATCATGAATGTTTTGTATGGTTTGTATTTTATCGTATTTTATTAAGTGCATTCGTTGGTCAATATTTTGAATATCTCTTGAAAGTTTAACAAATTCCACTCCCTCAGATCCGAATTCTTTAATCCCCATTTTAATATTATTCTACAAATAACACGTAGGTCTCCTAAGTGCCTTCCTGGCCTTCAATTTTACCGGTACATAAATTAACACAAATCCCATCCCCTGAATCTCGGATAGCTCAGTTGCGATAGTGATTAGGCTACGGGATGAAAGATTCCGGTTTCGAATCCAGGCAGGAGCAAAAAAACTTTTCTCCGAAGCGTCTAGACCGGCCCATTCAGCCGCGTACGCAATACATACAGAGGGATGCTTCCCCGGGGGCTTCACCTACAGCCGAGGTTAAGAAGAGTAAAGCTGTAACTCCACTTCCCTTATATGACTTCGGGGACTGTATAGAAAAACTTCAACTTTAATTCTCCTATCCCGCCATGCCCACTACATGTCCTGACCATGACATCCTCTTCATTTGATTACCCAGAAAATTTACTATGACGGCTATAAATTATGAAGCATACAAAACCATAAAATGTTAATGATATAAGATTAAATTTTTCAGATGTGTGTGCATCCTGTTTATGTTTGTGTTTTCTCTGTGCAAACAGTAGATATAGTGAATGCAAAATGTACCTTTACACACCCGATGGTGATCTCTTGAAGGTCGACACATGTACGGACTAAGATTATATAATAAGCTAATGCATAATACAGCCCATATACTGCTTGTGGAATGGATATCACAATTAATTTTGACAGCACAACAACAACAACACGCCAGCACTACGATGTGCACACACTGCACCTCACTTTAAATCCTACACTTAAGCATGTTTTTACGGCTTAGTAGTTACACTGGCCTACGCCTGCTCAACAAGCTATTTCCTAGTCCTAACCAAACCCACGATCATGAGCATATGCATCTGTACTGAAATTTAGCAGAAGAGGTCGTGGTCTGTACTCCGATAATATTTCACGAGAATTCGCGAATGCGAATTAGCAAGTAAAATTCCGTGACACTTAAGAATTCGTTAACAAGCAATTATCCTGCTAGACACATAAAACTTCCGGGCAGTAAGGCCTTATTTATTGTGAAGCCTGTGTAACCCGAAGATGCAAGATGCTTTTCTAGAAACAGACGCTCTTTCTACATCGAAATTTTATTATGAAGAACAATTTAAAGGTCTAGACTGTAGAAGCAAACTGCATCACAGGTATTTCCAACCCACGTACTGAAATAACAGCTGTAGAGATCTCTTTAAGAAATAGTATATGTCATGTTTATCTGGTAAGTTAAAGAATTTCATTTGATTCGTTCATGAGCATTGCAAATTCGTTTACGATTAGCTGCTCAATAAGGATTACGATGAGTCACCTATGTTTAAAAAAATCAGTTTTAAAGAAGGGAGACTTTCGAGAGAAACACTTACTTTTGGTTAGCTCCTTTAGAAATTCTCCGCCTTTCATCGAGTCCGAACGTCAATTAACTCGCATAAAACCCCGCCACTGGACCCTAGGCTGCAAGAAATAAATTAACTCCAACCCCCAGCTCCAATTTCTTTAGGATCCATTTGAATATTGTCTTCCGATATTTAACTATGCACATAGTTTGGCATGCTCACCTACAGCTGCTACCACAGAAACAGCTATAGTAAATACAACTCTGCAATGTTTCTATGTTATATTATAGACTGGACACAGAAGGATGCGTCAGGGCGAGTGCGGGCGAATGCGTGGACGTAAGGGTGCGCGTGCCCACAGACACGACACAAGCATACACACACAAACACACACACAAATACACACACACTCGCACACAAAATATATGTACTTGAAAACTCTATTCTCATAAAACATCTGTGGATCACATAATTCTTGGTAGGAGCATGACATTTTTCCTTCCTCCAGAATGTCCAGCCCTCATCTGGGGTCCACCCAGCCTTCTACTCAATGGGAACCGGGGTATCATTCTCGGGAATGAAATCGGTTGGGCGTGATGTTATTAGACACATCCATCCGGTCCCGAGATTAAATATTGGTGGAGATTTACTACTATTACCGCTATACGCCTTTACAGAGTGAACAAAGAAAAACTATAGTCTTCATAAAGAAAGGAGTTAAGGTGCTGTGCTACAAATTGGAAGGTCGCTGGTTCGATCCCAGCTGATGTAATTGGAATTTTTAATTGGCATAAAATCCTTCCGATCGCACTATGGCCCTGGGGGTACAAGCGGCCGGTGCGTAAGACTGACAACCTTCCCACCATCCTGTGCCATTGTCATGAAATCTGGGAACCTTAACTTCCTGGAACCCTCTGGGCCACTTCAGGCCTGTAATGATCTCAGTTTGCCCCAATGCTGCTGTCTGCAGTGACGTCACGTTGGTGTTTCTTTTTTATTTTATTTAACAACGCTGTCAGTATTTTGACTACTCAGCGTCGAAAGTATAAAAATGAATATGACTATCGAGCAACGGCAGAATAGCAAAGGGCAGGGGAAGACCGAATTCCTCTGTGACTGCTGCTACGGAATTATGAAAGAAACTTGAACTCAGACTGAATCTGTGTGTGCCTGCGTGTGAGAGATTAACCACGTCCCAGTCTATATCTGTCATTGGAACTGGCTCATACTAGAATCTGCTTGACGTAAAACGTGTATCCTTTAAAAACAAACACCTTAATAATGTCGTACGACGATTGCAAGAGTGACCAACAGGATACGAATGACTGTAAGCCTTGTCGAATGCGAGCAGGTACACATTTATGGAAAAAGCACAGATACAAGGTTATAAACTACAAACGTCTCACGGGCAATTAATTTAGTGTTAATTAAAGAGTTATTACATGTCTGGAGGCCGGAAGAACTCAGGGCTAGAGCGGTGTACGTGCAAGTGTGTGTGTCGTGCACGCACACGGCCAGGAACCAAGACACACAAACCCAGGCATCGCATCGCGGTCATGGACACGGAAAGAATTTTAACCTAGAGACGCCTGCAACTTTTCACTTTCAACTGGCAGAAATCTGCGCGCCATTCACAACAAGTTATTAAGACATCGGCTGAAACTTCTGTTTATGATTACTCGGATGATATTAAACACTTTATTTTCCAACTAATACACAAATATATAATTCGTAGATACAATTAAAATGATAAAATATTTAAAAAGTGCTCCAACATGTTTCGGATCACAGAGGAGCTTTATACAGTGCTTGGCTAAAATTACAAAAATGCTTCTATCGTGTCCGTTGACATGGATGCAGTCGGTGTTATGGCAGCATATGAACGTCAGCAAACTGTTGCGTCAGCCGGATACCGAAAAGAGAGGGCAGAAGCGTTACTCTCTGTTCAGCTGACATAGTGGCTGCCAATAGGAGAACGACCTTTGCACGTACTGCTGCGGCCAGAATAGCTTTTTGTACACTCATAACACGATAATGTTAGAAAACAATGATATAAAAATATAGCAATGCTAATAAAACATAACCTCTACTTCATGGCCATTTGTCCCCTCATCCCTTCCAACTTCAAATAAAGGACATTAAAAAAATATGACGCCTTTTACACCTATGACACCGATTCTATGTATACAATGGATGAAGCTAATGATTAAAGTTGAAGCATACTCTGTTAAAAAGGTAAACAGTATTTAGGTCTAAATTTCTCGAGTTCCATAAAAAGTACGACGAAGTAACAGAGTGGTTCCTCTCATACAAGTCTCTAATGTGATGGCGGAGGGTAAGGAAAAAGCTATGACACAATACAACGCTCAGATGAAGCATCTGTTAAAGGTGTGCCCTATCAGAGAGCTATCAGACAGGACTTCTTCTTCTGGAAAGCGTCTGTCATATCCAGTGGACATAGATGACACTGAGAGATCAAGCGTCGCATTCAGATGAGCGTGCGCACTTGGGCTACGGTTCCGACGGCGCTGTAAAACCGTGCGACTGCGACGACACTCACCGGCTGCAGCGTCAAACGCAATCAGCCGAGGTGGTTCGCTTACTGCGACAGAATGCAGTAGCGGTCACTTCGATTCCGAACAGAAATACTGCAAAACAGCGCAACGCGACAATAACAGGATGCGGAATCAATTTTTTGTTTATAACACGGATAGGCAAAGCAGAATAACGAGTTACATTTTAAATAAATGGCAACAGGAAGAACACTACAGAATTTCACGACAAATCTCCTTCTAGATTCCTGCAAAGTAAAGGTAAATTAAATTTTTCCTTGCGAGCCATGAAGGCATGTAGGTGAAGTGGAGGTACATCTCCGCTCATTCGTAACCTCGGCGCCATGTAGTGGTTAGTAGTAAGCTTCACGTCCCGGTCGCTTTATCGCCAGGAGAGAACACCCAGCACCGACTGAAGAGGGGGCTAAGTAGGACCCAGAAACGATACGGACGGTCTGGAGAAGACAAAAATCCAATACATCTGCCGAGAATCGGACCACGATTCCCCCGTTGTCCAGGCCGTTGCAGAGCGACCTACAGCACAGATTTATAATCCCACAGAATTGTTACATTGTTACCGTTATTTGCTTTGTTGAAGTGGTGGACGTTTTAAAATTTTTGTATGAAACTGAGAATGAAGATCGTTCGTGCCTGAGGAAGTTGAATTTGCTAGTAACAGCACGTCGAATTTACGGCTGATCAAGTTTTTTTTAAATCGTATTACCGTTCCGAATTTACAAGCCGCAACTGAAGATAAAACTGTTAATATAAAGTAAAGTTCCCTAACCACGACATACAGAAGTACTTGGGATATTTCAATACAGATGAGAGGAGATATTTTAAAACCAAGAACGATGGGTTCAAAAATTACGTGAATCCGGTAACGATGATCTGAGTTACAGTAGCAAGGTTTGCCACATTTTATGGGGAAACTGTATCTACAACATGTCACTGATAAACAAGTTTGCGAAGTCTTCCGATGTGACGACACAAAAACATATTACTGGATGTCTCTCTAGACCAGAGACCGCAGTGAAGTACAGGCCTACTTGTCTGACCGCTCAACTTGCTTCTTACCTTTACCTCATGATCCCGAAATTCAGGGAGAAACTATCAGTGTAGAATCTAATCTAGCTACTCAAATCAGATGTTAAAAAATCTTATCACAAAAAGTTAATGATATAGAACCCATTAAAATGCATCTTACACTTTCAAATCCTAGAGTTTATCATACGCACCAGAGGGTTTAACTCCAAATTTTCGGCGTTCTGGCCCACAAATTGCATTTATGTTTTTATATGGTTCTTAGAACAAAGAGCGATTATTCAAACACACGACATTAACATAATGGATTTTATAACAGAGACATGGTGTATTTACTGCGCAGTACCAGCTGACCCTTCTGTTACGTTACAGACACAACCTCTCAACGCCAAGACTCGGGTTCGATCCTAGTTTAGTCCATGTGAGGTTTATGGTGGACGCAGTAGCGTTGACACAAGTTTTTCTCCGAGTACTCCGGTTTTTCTCCTGTCAGTATCATTCCATGAATGCTTCATACTCATCTTTACCTATATCTTCCTTTTACTACAAGAGCAAAAGAGCGAAGTGCCGAAACCTTCCAAAAAAGCAATGCTCTTTCGGAAATGGGGGAGCATTGGATAGAAAAGTACTTAGTCTTTAAAGGTATAAAGAAAGAAGACGCAATGGTGATAACTAGTATCATTAGGTCCAGGACAGGTAATCAGTGGCGGACTTCTCTGAAAACGATACTTAATATCCGGGTTACATAAAATTTCAGAAGTTTCTTGACCAGCTGAGCGAGCATCATCTTCCGATTAAAGGTTCTGCTCAACGACTTCGTCAGGCTCGTATTTTCACGAGCAATACAATAAAATTTGCGCCGTGAATTGATGAAGTATCGGCTAGCAAGACGAGACGTTTCGTTCGTAACATATACTTCGGTGACCTTCAGAGAAAGGGCACGTAAATATGTGACTAAATTTATTACGGTCACAATCTTAAACGACAATATTCAGTTGGCAATTAATGCATTAATATTTCATCTCAATTATCAGGACATATTAGCAGCAGTAGAAGTAGCAGTGGTGGTAGTAGAATTGGTGGTAATTGGTAGCAGTAGTAGCAGTAGTAGTAGTAGTAGTAGTAGTAGTAGTAGCAGCAGCAGCAATAACAACTTCAGAAGTCCATCTCATCCGACAATATAAACATTACCATCGGTTACTCTGTTTGTCCAGGCCAACAATACAGTCGGCGGTGAGGCTGTCATTGTTTTGTCTTATGGATAACCTTGTGCAGTTACTTAACCTTCGGACAGAATCCGTATCGGAGACACAACCACAGAGAGGCACACGCTCTGCATGACTCACCTGTGTTTTTCCCAACAGCTCTTTCGTGTGTCATTCGGGTTTCCTAATCACTCTAATTTTACGGCCATAGAAAGGGTAAAGTTGTCCCTGTCCACACCAAGTTGGTACTTCGTGTACTGGATGTAAAGCTCGAGTCATTCTTGACCACAGACGAAGACGGAGATACATGTTCCACTTCACGCCCAAGATCAGTTTAATTCCTGGGAACCCCCTTCCCGAGTTCCCACTGAACAGAAGGCTGAGTGGGCTCAAAAGCCAGCGCCTTAGAGCGGACAAAAATCTCTTGCTTCAGCCGACAATTGAAACGCAATTATCCTGCCTCGTAGCCCGCAGAATGGTCACGATACAGTGATATCCAAGCCCGCTACTCTTAAGATGGTCGATACGACAATGAAATGTGTGATTTCTGATGCAGTCACAAATTACCCTGATAAAGAAGAAAGCAGGTCCATCCGAACCGTCAGTACATACCAGCCATACTACAGTATCACATTCCATAACACCAGTAAAATTCGGTTTATAAGGGACCTGCAAAACCCCAAATTTATCCGCGGCTCAGCAGCAGCATTAACACAAAACCCCAAATTTATCTGAAGATCAGCAGCCGCATTAACACAAAACCTCAAATTTATCCGAGGCTCAGCAGCCGCATTAACACAAAACCTCAAATTTATCCGAGGCTCAGCA
>Ga0123354_10004353_pt1 | contig 20054 bp, 9 predicted proteins | sample TergutLab28metaG_2_FD_97872 | JGI IMG/M metagenome (GOLD analysis project Ga0123354, IMG submission 97872) | Labiotermes labralis P4 segment gut microbial communities from Petit-Saut dam, French Guiana - Lab288 P4 | ecosystem: Host-associated > Arthropoda: Insects > Digestive system > Gut ...
CAGAGCGGCCGCCGCCGGTCGGCGAAGTTAGTGCCAACTTTTGCGGATAGAGGGGTGTCACGTGGTCAGCGCAACGGCTCCCCACAGCCGTTAATCTCTGTTTTCTAGACCTGGAGCCGCTACATTTTTTATTTCCTCAATTGACCTCACGAGGCTCACGAGGCTGAGTGAACCCCGTTCCAGACCCACTACTACTCAGAAAATCTGGTAGCGCCGGGGATCGAACCCGGGAACTCTGTATCTGTAGCCAGAAACTCTGACCACTAGACCACAGAGGCGGTCATATATATATATATATATTACAAACGCATAAATCTGAAACTAATTTCTACTAGCACAAAATAAAATTTGTCACGTGCAGTTGCATAATTAGAATCTATTGCTTTCTGGCATGTGACTCCTTGTGAAGTAGTGTATGAATATCGTCGTTTCGAAAGACAGAGGCAGGATATTTATCCGCAGCGATGGTAATTATACACCAGCCTATATGCCGTCACAAGCACATTGCAGAAATTTCTGTAATCACCACCGTAAGAAACTCAATTGCTACTAACGCCTGGTTAATTCAATGATTGAAATGAATGGTTATCGCTAATGATTTATATGCAATTCTGGATCAGAATAAATTTAACGATTTCAGATACTGATTCAACCGTAACAGTTAACTCAGTTTGGTGCGTGTTATAATTATTCAAACAGAGTAAAAAAAATTAATAATTTAAGTACCTTGCATTACGTCAAATTAAACCTGTTTAACCAATTATTCATCCGCTGAAGATTAAACACATTCGACGTACTGTGTCCTTCCTACATATTTCGGCACTCTTGGGGTTCAGAGGCTCCGGTTATGTCAACATAATAATTTCCTGACGATGGCACCGCGGGAGTGCCGAAACACGTAGGAGGGAAACAGTGCAACGAATGTGTTTTATCTTTAGTGCATGAACAGATGGTTAAAGAGCTCAGGACTGAGAACTATTGTGATTATATATTTTTGTTTGTACATTTCCTGTTCCATGACCTAAAGTTGCCGATTAAGCTAAATTTGTGAGAGATTTTATGCCTTTACGGAAACGAGTGTGTTCTGTCTGAAGGTAGGGAGTGTCTTTCGAAACGTCGATACTCATACACTATTCCACAAGGAGTCACATGCCAGAAAGCCTTAGATTCTAATTATGGAATTGTACGTGACACATTTTATTTATTGCTAGTAGAAATTAGTTTCAGATCCACACGTTTGTAAGATATATATATATATATATATATATATATATATACCTTTATGTATATATATGCCTTTACGAAACTAGTGTGTTCTCTTTGAAGGGTGTGGTCTGGTAAAAGTGTCACAGCTTGTAAGAGGGAGTGTCGCTTCCATCTGAAGTTCAGGAAGGTGAAATGAAGTTAAAGGTAATAGTTTTATCTCAATCGTTGTTAAATTTCTCCCAGGTTTTACGGAGTCACGTCCCAAATTGCTGCATCCGTTTTCCAGTGCATTTTGAACAAGGGTACCGTGCTGCACCATTAGCACTTTGCCACTATTCCACGAATATTTGGGTCCACATGAAGTCTCGCGAAATGTCAGGATTACGCCTTTTATCCGCGACTTCCTCGAATAATCTGAATTTTTGAACCGAAAGTTCTGGGACGGAGTCAAGCAATAACACAAATTCACATGCAGTTTTTGTTACCCGTTTAAACAGTCAACCGCCGTGTATTGTGACACTTCGGTGTTCTCTGTTATTTAAACAACCTTTGTTAACACGACTGTTTTGTGTGGATGTGTTACGGGTTGAAAGTCAAAGGTGACTTTACCTTGATTAACTGGATTGTTTATTGCCATGTTACCTTTTAAATGAGTATTATATTTCATTTCCATTTGATTATCTTCAATTTGGTACCGATATAAAGTCAGATATATCAAACACTATAGTGTTTGACTTTCGGTATGTAATGAACGTAATTAGATATTTAATATTAGTAAGTGTCACGTAAATTGATTTCATAGCACCGAGAGGCCGGAGCACAGCTGCATTAAGACACAAGTGTTCAGAGATCTTAGTCGAAATTAAAGCCACAGATGTCTGAATCGGCGTTGTTAACGTATTCGTTCCTCTATGACGGTATTACAGATTCGTCCTCGTAAACTTTTCGACGCAACGGAAAGAATAAAGTGGGTTTTATATTTGGAAATAGAACTGTTTAGTGTCTTTGCGTGTTATAGAAATATATCAATAAAATATATACAACAGGGTTCAAATATATTTCATTTAATTGAGTTCTTGTGCATGTCGGCAGCCATATGTACATTGATGGAAACTGACATATCATTCCCTCTAATGCGATTGCTGAATGCCATTTATACTCTACTGTATAAAAGTCAAGAGGTCAAGTTTGAATGACATTATAGGAACTGGATGAAAGCTACAGGCATATTTTGATTTTGAAATAGTTTATTGTTTGTACCCTGAGAAGATTCGTAACTTGTACACTTCGCAAAACATCATTAGACAGACGGGTTAAAGAGTGTGATGCGGGTGGAACATCTGGTAGATGCTTTAGTCGGATTGTCAGGAAGAGAGCAGGTAACATTTGTCATAAAGGAATGCGTATGAAGTTGTGAGCTGAATTCGTCTGACTGCATTAAGGACTGTCGACTCACTCTTATGAACGGATCGGTGAATTACTCTTGCAATGCTCGTGTCTCACCGTGTGCTGGAGTCTTGTGGTGTTTATTGTTCCATGATAGTACAATTGTATTATTATTATTATTATTTAAATACAAACTTTGGGACTGTTATATTACTCGAACTAACTCTGTTAAGGATCTGGGAGTTTTAGTTGAATTTAAGTTATAGAGGAAAGGAGGGATGGTAGGATAGGTCTGGTAGCACTGGTGAACAAAGATTTTGGCCCATGAGGAAAAAATGTCTGTTTATGATGTATTTTTGGACTCTGAATTCAAATATGTTTCTAGAATTTCTCTATCACCCACGCTTTTTGCTCCAGGTTAAAGGGCTGGAATCTTCTGCGCCAGGACACTAAGGTGTATTTTACCGTGGACGCCTTGAAAAATTCAAGGATTTATTCTCCCAGGAAGATGGTGTAGTATTTTGGAATGATGTTTGTTGCAATATGGAAGTTCCTGGCCAAGAATTTAGCCCAGATCAGCGGCGTTTGTTCATTGATTCGTCAAAAGTGAGCTTGAAGGTGGTTCTACACCGCAACGGAAATGAATTCTCCTCCGTTCCTTTGGCTCATGCAGCCAACACGAAGGAAAATTATGAAGACATGAAGCTACTGTTGGGAAATATTAAGTATGACGAATTTAAGTGGAAGTTATGTGGTGATCTCAAGGTTGTGGCACAGTTACTGGGAATGTAACTCGGGTACACAAAATACTGCTGTTTCCTGGGTGAGTGGGTCAGTCGGGACAAGAAGAATCACTAAGTAAATAAACTGTGGCCTAAACGAACATCACTGACGACAGGGGCGAAAAATGTCGTCAAGCCTCCTCTTGTTCTTCGGGAGAACATTTTTCTTCCCCCTTTGCACATAAAGCTGGGCCTCATGAAAAATTTGTGAAAGGTATGGATAAAACCGACCGTGGATTCGAATATTTGAGGAATAAGTTCCCAAATGTGAGTGACGCAAAAATCAAGGAAGGTACATTTATAGGACCCCAGATCAGGGAACTGATGCAAGGCAAACAGTTCAATGAAGACCTGAATGAGACTGAAAGAAATGCATGGTTGTCTTTTAAGAGGATTTGCAAGGACTTCTTAGGAAATCACAAACATCGAACTATCAGGATTTTGTGCAGGACCTGTTGACCGCGTACAAATCTATGGTATGCTAATGAGTCTGAAAATCCACGTTTTGGAGTCCACTTGGATTTTTCCCAGAAAATCTCGGCGAAGTCAGTGACGAACGCGGTGAAAGATTTCACCAAGACATTTTGGCTACGGAGAAGCGGTACCAAGGCAAGTGGATCTCAAGTAAGAAGGTGTATCCAAAAGTCCCAGGACAATGCTCATAACACGCAAGTCGCTTGTAGTTCACGAGTTTCCCGCTAGGGTGTGTTCCGGTGGTGTCTTGTGAGTGAGTGTGCCGATTGGCGTGGTTGTATGTGGAAGTGTTTGATTCTTGCGCGTGTCTTGTATTTTGGCAGACTATTGCTAGACACTGAAGTGGGCTGTACCTGACGCCAAATACCGGTGAAAGTCATATGCCTCTACATTTTAGAGGTAAGATTCTGTCTGTTTCATTAGTACGTAAAGTGCAATTTTGGACAAATACAGCCCTCTGTATCTTTGAAACTCTGCCAGATAGAAACATTTTGTATACATATCTGAATTCAGCATAAAGAGTACTGCTAATTTCAACTATTGAAGTTCGTAGGCCGAAAAAAAAATTAAGTTTTGTTGTCAAGTGTAATTTCGGATACCCCTCCCTTGGCGATACTGGTGCTGCAGTTTTACAAGGAAGAGATAAAATGAGTTCTGCTACCACAGAAAACTTGCTGCGAACTGTCGCCTTAATTATCAAGTCAGTTGCTTCCAGCCACTTTCTGTGTTTTCAAGAAATCAAATTTTTACAGGCAGGCAGATCTTCTTTAAGTATGCAGATGTTGTTTAATTTGTTGCAGTTCAGTATACTTCATTCGAATGAGCATAATTTCATCTGTCAGATACGCTGTGGGTGATGTTGATAGGGCCAATAGGTTTTATGTAAGAATGATTCAGATTGTGACGTGAGGTGGCCGTAAAAGTCTGCCAGCAGAGAGCAGTAATGTTGGACAGTAGCCATTATCTTCTACAAGTTAGTTGATCTTTCTTTTGGCAAGTGAAATTTGTTCTTTAAAATTCAACACCTATGAAGGCTTACTTAATTTCATTTTTTTTACTTTAAGAATTGTAACTCTTAGAGGCAGAAATAAATCAGCTGTCTTGCATCCTAAGTTTGTTGACTAATTACCAGTTCCCGTGAGAGTCAACTGAGAAATATTACCAGAATGTTACCATCCCTATTTATTGTTTTAAGATTCACAGCGTTTTTCATTCTCCCCTTGTAGCGTCGGACAGTATCCGATACTGGCGTCTGATAGTGTCCGACATTACCAGCCACTTTTCTCAGAAGGGTTTTTTGCACTTTTCTTGCTTAGATCGTAATGTCTTTGATTATATTACCTTAAAGTTTTGGGCCTTTTCAGGCTACCAAATAAAGAACATAAGATGATATTCTCATGCAAAAAATTTTAGAAAAATTGTTCTGTCTTACCAAAACTTTGAAAAACAAAACTGTATCCGAAATCCCCTCCTTTAATCTATCCTCACTGTCATGTTAATTAGAGTTTTTGCCAACCCATTAAGCTTTTGGTCTAAGTCATAATATTACTCTTCGTTTTCTAATCTTAATACTTTACTGGTTTTGTATTTATCAAATTTTAGAAATAAATTAGGGCACGAATAAGCAGAGTGGAATTCAGCAAACTTTATTAATGTCAAAAAACTTGAATACAGTCATTTAAAATTTGTATCTCTTTTTTTTTTCAATCGATTCTTTTCCTCGGGCAGTAACGGTAACACATACGTTAATGCTTCTCAACTCCTTCATTTAAGCACTTTCCATGAGAGAAGGCATCAACTTGATGCAAGTTTTGTTATTACTGTTTTGGGTTTCTAAACTCTGCACATCTTCCGTGTACATTATTAATGAAATGAAGGGAAATAACCAACTTGATGCAATAAGGTAATTTTATTGATGTAATCTTAGCTCGACATGCTTCGGGTACATAGCCCATCATCAGGAGCATTAGATGTTGAGTTGCAGCACATGGTTTTCTGCACCGAGTTTTTGGAAGGGTGGTGGTCTTGAGAGTCACTGCATGGGTCGTGTGTAAGGTGCGGATGGTGCCGTGCGACTCAGTCACACGGCACCATCCACACACGACCCACGCAGCGGCTCTCAAGACCACCACCCATCCAAAACTCGGTGCAGAAAACCATATGCTGCAACTCAACATATAATGCTCCTGATGATGGGCGTATGTACCCGAAGCATGTCGAGCTAAGAACACATCAATAAAATTACCTTATTGCATCAAGTTGGTTATTTCGCGAGGAAGATGCACGGTCATACAACCCTCAAGGTTACATTATTAATCTTCGCTGTCCCCCTCGGATTTCCCGAGAATTTCCTCGGTTTCGTGTTAGTCTACCCTCCAAACATTGTTCCTCCGTCAGGTGTGCCATTGCAACTACTTCAGTTTTCAGTGATTTTTGTTTGTTCTGAAAGCATATTACTGCATTTTGTCAGATGCTACTTTAGTACAATATTATAAGGTATCATAACAAATTATTTAAGCATTTTTTTGTTCCGTTTGTGTCTCATGCGTGTCTCATATTTTCCTTTGTTATTTGTGTTTGTAATTTTTTATCTTTCTGTTGTGGGCTATCTTGTTTGTTGACTCTGTACGTTAATGAAATAAAATTGAAATAAATTAATAGTATTATTTTTGGCAATAAATTAATTAATTAGTAATAAATCTGTAGACTGATGAAGAATTTCTTGACCATCCAAATGAATATTTTTTAAAGTCAAGTGGTTAATTATGTGTTGCAACACTAAGAAAATACGTAAGTGTATGAGATTCATACAGTTTTCACAATAGATACGGTTTATTTCCCCAGCAGATGTTAGTCTGTTGGTCTTTATAGTGGACACGGTCTGTGTTATATTTCAGGAATGCAATACTTCTTAATGTGAAAAATGTTAAAGTTTACCATAGAACACGCCATGAAGGTCCAGAGGTTGAGTAGAGGTATGGGTCTATTCTTCTTTAACCTAGGCACGAGACGGGGATGGGTGGTCAACTCCATGTCCCCGCCACTTTAGCCCCGGGAAAGAGACCCGGTACTCATTTTACTGGCAATTGTATGAGCCGAGGGTCGGTCTGGTTGGCTGTCGAATATCTCGCCTTTACCGGGATTCTATCTCCGGACCTTCCAGCTCAAAGCGAGTCGCTAGACTCTTATTACACACCCTCAAGCACTCTACAGTTTCAACAACCCACCAACGGCCTACGCTCAGAATCCCCCACGGGAGACAGATAAAACTCCAGCAATGAGCATCAAACTGGTCAAATTGTGTAAAACGTTCAGGTGTTGAGCCCTTATTCACAAGTCTGTTGTCTTCTCGAAACATTCTCGTTCGTCCTTGCATTTTACGCAACATCCAAACCCCATTACCCTTCCGATCGTCTTCAGTATCTTACTCGCCAACTCCCTTGATCTTCCTATTAACGGGCAACTTTCTCACTCATACATATACCTTATTCTGGAATTATAGAAACATTAAGTTCAAAAAGCGCAAATTTCTGAATTACCTTGAAACAAACAATATGCCAGTAGGATTAACCCTTTGGCCCTGGAGCTGGACATTTACAGTTTAGCACACCATTTATATAAAATGTGAATATTTTATGAACCAAAAAAAGTAACATTACGAAATACACGACATTTTGTGGAGGAATAAACGGAGATTGTACGAGCAAATCTAAAAAAATTAAATATATCTGTTGACTGAATATATGAAAAGAGTACTCTGGGGAGTAGCGGTACGTCTGTCCTATATATAGGATGCATGATGCCCAAAGGTTAACGGAAAGCACATACAGTCTGACACTAAGTTTAAATACGTGTTGTATCCCGGGGAAAAGCCATTTCCGAGGAGGTGGTTGAGCGCCCGAGCGGTGGGGCCGTGCAGGAGACGTAGGTAGGAAACCACACAAATTACAAGTCGTAACCGAGTCCGGCGGAAGTGATGTAATGTTGAATAGTAGTTGTGGAAGTGTAGATGGAGGACTGACCGCTACAGTGCTACGGACGTTTCAAGAGGTGAGACTACTCGAGTCCAGCACCCTCTTGAGCGAGTAATCGTGACAGACTCCCACAAGATTACAAATACTTACCGTTATATAGGACGTTAATACTTATATCACAATCCCAGCTATCAGAGGGACAGGGTTCGTGTTTACGAGGCTAGTAGAACACACACGTACGCCTCTGGGCAACATACGAACTGTCAAAGTTCGAGGGTCGAGCGTCGTGTTCTGGCGACTTCACCCTCACGAGGTCTCCAGTAATCACCACACTTTCTCGGGATGTTTACAAGTACGCCAAATATGCATACAGGACGTAGTTCGGATTGATCATGAAGCGCACAATAATACTTGTACGTACCCTACTGAACTACACGTGTGAAATATTAATTACACCTCACATATAAAATAATAATTACGCTTATTATCCCAAAGTGCCATTCCACACACAAAACACACGTCAACTATAAACTCTATCATTGGCATGGATTAATTCAGCGAATTGCTGGGCCAACCATTCCAATTATCTAAGATACCAAGAATTCTGAGGTTATTCTCCGCCTTTCCCCCCCACCCCCATACCTACTAGACCTGAAATTTTGAAAATTACTGCTGTGCTATAGAACATCCGTGAGGAAACGGGACAAGATTAGTTTTGGTTTACAAATTGCCTACCCAACAGTAAAAGTTATAAAAAAGCAAGGAACTGCTGACTGGAGTTGGCAGTAAAGCCATTCTTGTTGGGTAATTTGAAGCTAAAAATGCAATAAAAGGTGGTAGAACAGTGCCCGGGGCAATCCCTTCTAAAGCGTGTGACTACAGAGTATCTTCTCCAGTTTGTAAATAAAGCCAACTTGGTGCACAATTTATTCTTAGTATATTTACTTGTTAGTGTATTTATCAATCTCTACATGTTTCGGGCGAATCTATGCTCATCATCAGGAGAAACAACTGTGTTTATGCGACATTTGGTACTTGTTATTCTGAAACAAGTGAATATTTAAAATTACTAAGGCGTATGCCATGAAATGAAGAGTTACTTACAGACATGTGATAACATCTCAATAAAATTCTTACGTAAATACTACTATTATTCGAATTTATAAGATTATACATGGATGCACGGTCAACAAAACATAAAATTTGTCTTCTCCATCTAATCTTACGCGTTGCTCTCATAGCGAATCCAAAGCTACGGATATCCTAGTCTTTCTCATCATGAGCAATATAGTGGCCAGGCTTGCTATACGAGCATAAAGCGGTCTGTCCGCAACCCACAACAATCCGTTTTGGCCGAGCATTCATGATCCATTCCAAACGGAAGAAATTATACAATACTGTTTGAAACTTTTACCAAATATGCGTGCTGAACAATCTGAATTATCAGTTCATACGAGGTAATTGCCCAGTTAGTAAAGCTTATGTGGGTGTGGCATACAGAAAACAGACCTAGCCATTACAGAACTTATCGTCCGTATCTTGCAAGAAATACTGCACTAAGCGTAGAGAAGAAAACCAACTAGATGCTACTGAATGCTTTATTGCACTTATAATCTGCTCAACATATTTCGGACACTTATATGCCCATCATCAGGAGCTCGAGACTATACTTGTGTTATTGCCACATGTGGTGTGTAATGCCTTGGTTGCTGGTGGTCGGCTGTTAGGGGCAGAGCAGCAGGCTATGAGTCCGGAGTGAGGAAAATTTCCCTCATCCCGGACGCATAGCCACCATATGTGGCAATAACACATGTATAGTCCCGAGCTCGTGATGATGGGCATATATGTGCCTGAAACATGTTGAGCAGATTATAAGTGCAATAAAGCATTCAGTAGCATCCAGTTGGTTATCTTCTCTACGCTTATACTACGATGCACGGACAAACATACATAAAACACAGCATTATTTGGATACAAATCACGCGAAAAGATACTTCGAATATAATCGAAATTTACCAAATACTAGCTCAAAAATTCCGCTATTATAGTATAATACGAATGTAATTGTTACATGACAAGAAAATCAACACATTTGCAGATACTTAGAACAAATTTTTACAACTATGTTTTTAATCCTAACTTCATTATCAGAGTTGGAGAGTCTGTTGATGGCTTTCTGATGCAAACTCGGTTACTCTTTTTAAGGCCCGCATGTTTATCTAAAAGTAACTGGCTTACACGTTACTTCAATTGGCATGAAGCCGTCTGGCCTGATGGGGTTCAGAACATGGAACTTGACCCTGTACGGCATCTAGTTTTAAATTTATTTTTCAAATGTGTAACAAACGAAGAACAAGAAACTATTTTCTCTTGAAGTGGTAATAGACTAAAACTATTATTCTCCCGAAATCAGATAAACACAATGTCTGCCCACTAAATTGTCTAACAGTAATATTACTGACTGTACTGGGTAAAGTGTATGAATAATTTCAGTTTTCAACTCTGCAATTGGACGTTGTTTGAGACCACAAACTTGGGTGCAAAGAAGGCCGTTCCACTACTCATGCATCGCTAAGAACTTACTACGTATTGGATATTACGCACTGTTTCAGCAGTAACAAATGTAGAGTGCGAATATTCATGGACGTGGACAGAAGTTAGGATGAATTGTGTACCCACTGTCTAATTATAGAACTCAAAACACACATGTAATGTAAAACAATCTTAAATATCGACCCTTTTTTTACTTTGTGGAAGTCGTTTTTCAATCCGGTACCATTTCTCTGTGTTCTTCAGGGCAGTTCACCCGGACCCACACTCTTCCCGTTTTAATTAATAATATTATTCCGTTGAAAGTTACAGTACCTTTGAAATTTCAATGTGTGCTGATAACATGAGTCTTAGATTTGGGTAAGACAAAATAAATATAACAATTTCAACAATAAAAGAAATTAAGTATCATAGAACCCTGCTCCAAGGTGGATAATTGAGATTAATGCTAACTTACCCGGCATTACTTTATTTTCTCTATGTTTACGGGTTTAAGTGCTTCTGTTCAAGCGGGTATAATTTTTCTGCAAATATACGCGTATGAATTATGAATCACAATATTCAAAGATAATTGAATTCAAAACACACATACAAGACACGCGTTTCCTCTCATCTCCGTACAGATAACACCAGACATAATTGTCTCTGCTGCGTGAAATAAATCCTGAACCATGTATATTAATTTGGCATTAATTATATGCCCATACTGAAATGTGCCCCTCCCACTCTGGCGCTGTGCCGCAGATACCCACTTCAGTAAATTACAAACATTTCAAATAAAGTCCTCAGGTTCATAACGAAATTGCGAAACGTAAACTCAGTTAAAATTCCACATGAACAGATTGAAATATTAGTAATAAAACATCACCTAAAGGGTGCTTTGAAAGTCGCGATACATTGAAAACTGCCAAATTCAGAATATGTGACAATGCAACTCCATGCATGATAAATATCAGCGCCCCAGGCCCTTGTTTGCAAGAAAATAACGGCTTATTTCAAACAAACGAGTCCATACTGTGCGTAAACAAATACGTACTGCAAATAAAGAAAATATTGTAAGCCAAATGTAACCTTAAGCACTTACTGGACGGAGAATAGGTTTCACGTACGTTACGTCTCTCCAAACTTCTACATAAAATTTGAAGAGCAGCTCCAAGATTTTGTTTCAGGTGCCAGACTTTTAAGAGTATCCCGAGACTTCTAGTTCATAGGCGCTTTTCCTATGCTATTCCAATTCGAGTCACTTAGGAGAAAATATGGCGAACAAGAGAAATGTTGGCGGAAGGTATCCGAAATTCTGGAAGTGAATGTGCAGAAACATGTATCAAAATTAGAATAAAAAGTTCAAAATAATGCTAAAATATTACGGTGGGTTGTATTTACTTAGCGTACGCTCCTTTCTGTTATTGGAAATGCTCGGTACTCATCTAAAGAAAGAAACAAAGAAAGAAAGACTGACGTCTATGTCAGAATATCTATATTTTTCTAAAATAGTGGACAACTGTACGTGTATGAACTGCGTCATGGTTTTTCATATTTCAAAGCCAGAAGCTGGGTTAGAAATCAGTATCCATCCGGAAGGTTCTGAGATCGGTCAAGTTAATCGTGGTTTTTTGTGACTTTTCTCGGTCATATGTCAACTGCTGAGCGGTTTCATATTTTCGCTTTACACTGCAAACTTCTCTGCAGCCCTTGAAGTAGTAACTTAAAAATTTCCATCACCATGCAACTTTCCCAGTGTTATAAGAATTTCGTCATAATTCAGGTCTCCAAATTAAGAATTTAACAAAATTGATGATTCAGCTCAAATACTCAACTTATGTTCTCTGTTGTATACTCAAACACTTTACTTCTGAACACCTTACCTGCTTCACCTTCGAAATCCCTGCCTTGTTTACAGCATACCTTTACCAGAAGGGCTAGCGAGTGTAACCTATGAACTCCAGTGCAGTAAATCCTCATGCTCTTCCTTGTAATACCCCTCACTACCCATCCCCTTGCCAACTGTCAGGGCGTTTTCTTCTTTTCCTACTTGTGGCCAGTCCTTCAAGGGATATTAGCTAATCAATTATTATGCTGCATCGAGGTAACCAATTGCTGTGTACATGATCATCCTTTTGTATCTCGTTTGCCCTGACGTGCTCATTACGGTAGGTGAAACTTCTTACGGGATACGGATGAGTTTCATCGGATCGGATGAAGTCCTCGCTATTTTCTTATTTATTTATTTGTATTTGAGGTACAAAGTCAACTCTTATCCAGTTAAGCAAACAAAATCATATTCTACCAAAAGAAAAGAAAACAACATTCGCTTCCCTCCAAAAATATAACCTTTGTTTTCGATGACTGCACTTTACACCACCTCAATCGCACCGCTCTAATACTCGACTGCCAAAATCAGTCTTCCAATTCTTTTGTCTGCCGCTAACCGTCTTTCTCACTGAACGATCTCTGTATCCAACGGTTCCCAGAACTAAAGATGACAATGAAATTTAAGACGGACTGTCTCAAGCCGCCCGCAACTGACGCCATCATTCGCTCTCTGTTGTACCAACAATGTTCGGCTACAGTTGAAATATCATTGTAACCCAAAATAAAGTAGTCCACATGAGCTAGGTGTTAATTTCTTTACATATTTTTTGAGTGAAAATAAAAAGAGGAAACGCACAAAGAAATACATCACCAAATGGCTACATTGCTTAGATGTACGTATGTGTTTCAGTGACATAGATTCATCACTTTAACTGCAACATCCTGTAGAAAGCCATAGAAATTTAAAGCCTTGTTCCTTCCCTTTGTTATTTTATTCCTTTATTCTTCAAATAAATGGCTTTGCCTTGGTTTACGCGGTTAGTCGCCAGCGTCTCGCCGCGGAATCCCGGTTCCGATCCCAGGTCAATCCCTATGGGATTTGTAGTGTACATAGTAGCAATGGGACGTGTTTTTCTCTGAGTACTTTGATCCTTTCGCTTTCAGTATTATTCCGCCCATTCTCTTTGCCTATTTCAGTCGTCTAACATCGATTCTACATAATCTCAGTAGCGCAGCGCTACGTAAAATATAACACCTTTGCCTCTTTCTCTATCTTTGTCTCTTCCCTCAGATAAATGAATAGCATTAGATTTTCTCGTTCTTTATCTCAGAAGTTTTCAGTCGTTGAAAGGAGACAAATAGGTGGAAAGAGATAAATGTTGTTACACAAAGTTTAGAGTCAATGCTTGATAGCAGAAATGAAAGGATTACGGAAGCCGTCAACATGAATCCCTTTCGTTGTCGAAGTAGTAATACTGATGCTACAATGAGAAGAGTGCTAGGCTGCAAATACTTCTGGTTGATTCCCTCTCAGTGGGAGAGGAACTGCACCTGGGCCTTCACCGCTGCATCCGTGGAAACTACTGCCTAGTAGATGGCGAAACAGACGACAGTCGGTTTCCGACTGCGTGGGTACGCAACTAGAGTGGTTTCCCAAATGTTACACTAAGCCGTTATAAATATGTGTTCCCCATATATGTGGGTACAATTGTACGGGGTACATACTATGTGTTTGTATATATGTACGTGACCGCCTCTGTGGTCTAGTGGTCAGAGTTTCTGGCTACAGATACAGAAGTCCCGGGTTCGATCCTCGGCGCTACCAGATTTTCTGAGTAGTAGTGGGTCTGGAACGGGGTCCACTCAGCCTCGTGATGTCAATTGAGGTTGAATGAAAAAAGTAGCGGCTCCAGGTCTAGAAAACAGAGATTAACGGCTGTGGGGACCCGTTGCGCTTACCACGTGATACCCCTCTATCCGCAAAAGTTGGCACTAACTTCACCGACCGGCGGCGGCCGCTCTGTCGGTATAGTTCGCGTGCGGACTAAGGCCACGGAGTTATATATGTACGTACAGTAGGTATAAGTGTGTTTGCCGAGTTGTGTCCTATGACTGCAATAGAGTAATCGTAAAAGGGTATTATTTAGCTTGGAATGGCCAAAGATCTAATGGAATAACAACCGTACTTTCATACCTTGAGTACCAACAGACGTCTACAAGCAATTGTTGCTAATCTGTGTGGAATTTTAACTGCCAAACGCCGTCTTGTATTTGACAGTTATTAGAAAACCTAAAAAATATTTGAAGATATTAGGCGAAACCTTATAAAGCAAAGTTGTATGCTTATGTTTTCTTCTTTCCTAGAACTTTCACTTAGTTACCTATCAACTCTATAAGATTAACACAGACCTACTTTCATAGATGTTGCAGTATGACGGGTAAATTAATAATTAAACTTACGCTTATTTCTGTGCTACCATTACGTTGTTTTTTTGAAGGACCCAATTCTACCACTATTTTTTTTTAAAAACTTGAGTTTCCTTTGGATAGTAAACACAAGTTGTGACAGGAAGTTCAGACGAACTTTAAATTGTTGTTGTGGGTCAAATATTTAGCGTGCCCGCAAATTCTCGCTCAAGAGGGAATATTGGAATTTTTATTGCGGCTAGCTGGCTTACTGGTCCAGCTGAAACGTTGGTCATTGCAGATCTAAAATGTTGTCAATATATAAAATATGACAACACTTCCTGCTGCATTGTTTATGTGGTACACTTGAATGTTGTAATTTTGTATGGTTTAATTACGATTTTTTAAAAATTAATCTTATTTAGTTGACGGGCAGAAACTTGCCAATTGTTCGGAGGAATGGTCTGTCTCAGACTTATAAGGAAGACGTTTCCTATCCTAAAGATAGAGGAAGCAGGTTCCTTCTAAATATCACAAAAATTTGTATCAGGCTATGTGTTGTCACATCATACAAGATTTAACGATGTATTTATGATATTTAGCACACATCATGAAATTTGATGTTCAGGCGACCGTGCATCGTGATAAATTCTTATAATAAAACTAACTAGATGCACTAATTTCCCAAATTTATTTTTGTAATAATACTCTACATGTTTCGGGCAGTTCCTCTATCCATCGGGGGACCGCGGTAGCACAGTGGTTAAGATGCTGTGCTACAAATCGAAAGGCCGCTGGTTCGATCCCGGTTGGTGTCAGTGGACTTTTCATTGCCATAAAATCCTTCCGATCGCACTATGGCCCTGGGGTCGACTCAGCCTCTAACGTAAATGAGTACCAGGAGTATTTCCTGGAGGTAAAGGCGGCTGGTGCGTAAGGCTGACAACCTACAACCATCCTGTGCCATTGTCGCGAAATCTGGGAACCTTAACTTCCTGGAACCCACTAGGCCTGTCCAGGCCTGTATTGGGACTGCTTTACCTTTTTTCCTCTGTCCATCATCAGGAGTTTTCCACTGCACACACAGCAATGGTATATGCCATACAGTTTTGCTGACAGCTTGCGAGCAGAATCCTGCTCGCAAGATGTCAGCAAAACTGTATGACATGAACCATTGCTGTGTGTGCAGTGGAAATCTCCCGATGATGGACAGAGGAACTGCCCGCAAAATGTGGAGTTTTACTACAAAAATAAATTTGTGAAATTAGTTAGTTTTATTATAAGAATAAGAGCAAATTATGAAAGTTTGCTGCTGCTTATCGTCCGCCTGAGTTGTCACCAATTAAACTCACGTCATTTAAATCAGGTTGGCCGGCTGCATATGTGTGGCAGCCCCATTGTACTTTTTCATTATTTTCCTTCTAGATTTAAATATCATTCACTTTGATATTGTTGAGAGAAAAAGATTCTAGCCTTTCCAAACGCCACCATAAATTATTAACGCAAACTGTAAAAATCCATTTATTTGAAGAAAATGACGCGGAACTTTCTGTACGTTTGTAATAATAAAAAAAATACAAACCGCAAGTTCGCTTTTTGTTTTCGGAAGGTGACCTCTGAAAATCTCTGGAACATTGAGTATCATGTGTGGTAATTTATTGTTATTTTCTTTTTTCGCTCAGGAATGTGTTTAGTGAATACAAAAATCAAAACAGAAAAAGCGCTACTTTTAACTCGCTCAGTATGGGTGGGAAACTTGGTCTGTTTTGTAATTTAAGAACGTGAGATTGTGACTGATTTATTTGGACTAAAACCAGGGTACAGAGGACAATAATTAGAAGTAGGAGAGGTGAGTAAGAAGTCGATTGAGAACATTATCTGATACTTCATAGCTTCTAGGTTTTCCTAGATATTATAATAAAGTTAAGGTGGGCGAGAATGGCGGATCAGGTAGCAAAGATGGAAGCGAAGAATAATACCCACTTTTAGCTGGAACGCATGAAGAAGAGAAACAATTTGTAAGACTTAGGCCTAGATGAGAAAGTAATATTCAGTGGGTCTTCAATAAATATGAATGGGATGAATTTTTTGCTTAGTGTGGGGGTCGTGTTGAACTGTTTCGAACCTGGTAATAAATATTAAGTTTCCTTAAAATGCGGGGTTTTTGGCCAGCAGTGCTTATCAAGGGAATCTGGTCCCTGGAATTAACTAGTTGGTTTGTATTCCTAACAACTTTCCCCTTGTTGCTTCTGTACTTCCAACAAACTATCCAATTTTTTTCAAGACTTTTCTCATAACGTAGATTCGTTCAAATGAATCTGGTCGTTTTTATTGAAACACAAGGACAGGAATACCGAACAAATACCCGCACAGTGAATGCATGTGGGGGAGTGTGGATAAGGTTCCAAGAATTTTTAATTTCGCCATCAGATTGAGCTGGATCATTCATTGATTCTCCACTGTCCCTAGTCTAAGTAGCCTCTATTCAGTTTCTCGATCCACTGGGCGAAACAAATTTAATTTTTTTGCAGTGGCTATTAGACCTGTGCCTCTGTGTAATGCTACTGGAAATTTTTATTGATTAATTACCTTAAAACGTTTTGAAAGGGAGAGTATATTGCAGTGCTATTAATAAGTGGGAGTCGGTCACAAAATAAGTTTATGTGGCGTATAATTTCACGAATAAAGAATCTGCACTGTCTGTGATTATATCAGACGAATTATTCATCCAGCAACTGTCACCTGTTTCCAGTTCCGATGAAAATCTTTGGCGGCAACAAATTTATAAACTGCACCCACTTGGAAACATTTACAACACGATCGCTGATAAAATAGAACTGGAACTTTTGTTACAAGGGAGTACAAAAGCTCTTCCGATTGTATGACGAATGCGTCAGTTGTAGAGAAGATTGTGGTAAAAAGCAGTGACCTGGGAGTAAAATGAAATATAATTTGTTCTTGTTAGAGCTGTAAATAAAAGCAATTCTTTTTGTTTATGTAATGATTAATATTCAATAAAATACCTATGTGTTTTGCATTTAACAATGACTTTTCTGAACTAAGTTATGCCATACAAGGGAGCTGCCCATTTATATTCAGGTGTGCAATTTAACTTTGATTTCGGAGACAGATTTGTATAATGAAAGACAAGAATGTCAGGCGTCAGTCAAATATGTGCTAAAAGAATGTGTGGACAAAATGAGATGTTAATGAAGTTCGTGTATAATATGCCACGTGCAGGGTAGTAGAGAAGCAAAGTGTACTGGTTTTGAAGGTAGGAGATTTTGAGTGGATCGTATTAATTCCCATATTTAATCGCTTTCACTTCTGCGTGGATTGCATGGACCGGGTGAATAATAATTAGTTTTCAATTTTGCGGGTTTTAGAAGGGGCCCGCCGTGAGCTCTTTTGTTTAAAAGCACTAGTTCAGCATTGTTCTAGAAGAAGATAACTACGAGAAACCTCGGACAGAAGTTCTCGGAAACAGAAGTACAAGACAACGACATAAGACTGGCTTATCTTTAATCACAGTTCAACCATTAAATTGCAACTTTTATTAAGAAGGATGATTTGTAGGCGTGTTCGTAAGATTGCGAAAAACGACTATTAGCTTTTCCATGTCTGTCCGTCCGTCCGTCCGTCAGTCTGTCCGTTCACAAGGAACAACTGGATGGGTTTACATTGAATTTGATATTTGAGGATTTTTATAAAATCTGTAGAGAAAATTCAAGTTTCACTAAAATCGGACAAGAGTAGCGGCACCAATAGCGGGCACTTTACATGGACACCAATAGCGGCACTTTACATGATCACCAATAGCGGGCACTTTACATGAGCATCAATAGCGGCACTTTACATGTTCACCAATAGCGGGCACTTTACATGATCACCAATAGCGGGCACTTTATATGAACACCAATAGCGGGCACTTTATGTGAGCACCAATAGCGGGCACTTTATGTGAGCACCAATATACATTTTGTATCATATCTCACTCATTTCTTCTCAGAATACGAAATATTTCAGATATAAAACTTTCCAAATTGTGTATTCAGACACTAGCCATACAACTTACACTTACTGTAATTATAATACTTGACAGCTCATAACGTTTTATACAGTGTATTTTTCATCAACTGTAAGCATTTTCATCTACTGATTTTATTGAGTTTGATAATTTTAGTAATTTTTGTAACTTTAGCAAAATAGAATTATAAGACTTTCTGAAGATGATACGGATGCATTGAAACATGTTGCAGTACTTACATTACATAAAATATTGTTGATATACACATATATATTAACACATATACGCTGTACATGTGTTGGTCTGGATAATAAACTGGCAAAATATTCTTCATAGGCTCACTGTAAAATATTTCAAATCCTGCTCTCTGTTTCCTCTTACTGCCCTGTTAGTAAAAACGTGTCTCTCTGAACAAGCCTTTAAATCCAATTTACCGGGAAATTCGCAAACATATTTATTAGAGTCTCTAATTCGTGACTTCCAGTACGGAGAAATCTAAAGCAATTTTAACGGTTTATCGGAAGCATCTTCCTTTGTTCTTGGAGAGACTACAGTCAAATGTATTATCTAACAAAGCAATGACTACGGTCAGCTATGTGTAAACCCTTCTCCTCAAGTGCATTGTCTGACGTCTTTAGATGTCAGAGTTGCTGAAAGGCATTGTATCTTCATGAGAATTATCCAGCGGTGAGCAGGTATGTGGCTTTTAACGAACCTAGGCTCTGCAGACAAATAACAGACGGTAGATAAATTACGACGTAATACTGAGACCACATCTCGCCTTTGGTTGTATATTAACATTTTCGGGATGTTTGTGTGCGACGTTATTTTCGGACGTGATTTTCAGAATACCCAATTATGTAAAAAAATCCACTATTGTGAATCACTTATTTGAACACAAGATAATTCACCAGGGATCACTTCGATTTGTTTTCTCTTAACCCTCAGAAGGCCACCCTGGATATTAGGACGTAGAAGGCCACCTGGGGTCAAATGTGACCCCACCATGAAAGTGGTTATAACTAACGCTGGTTTTAGCTCTTTTATTGTCAAATTAAAATACATGTCTGCTTACAAAAGAACACCAGTTTGCACATCACTGAAATGACAATCTCATGTAACAATGACATATAACAATGGCATGAATATCATTTACCCCATATGGTATATGAATTCCGGTTATGTTCAATATTCATTTCTGTATTCAAGAATTTAAATATGATAAAATGGTTTGAAGAAGAAGAAGAAGAGTTGGGAAAACAAATGAACTAATCAGATTCATCAGTTTCATCCTTATTCTTGCAAGTGTCACAAGTAACAATCACACTCATATGGTCTTTGCAGACGTAATGTCCACATCCTTTGCAGACAAATTGTGTCTTCACATCTCCACTGCTGCTCCATACATGACAGCGCCCTCGCTTTCTTGATATGGCC
>Ga0123354_10004354_pt1 | contig 20053 bp, 9 predicted proteins | sample TergutLab28metaG_2_FD_97872 | JGI IMG/M metagenome (GOLD analysis project Ga0123354, IMG submission 97872) | Labiotermes labralis P4 segment gut microbial communities from Petit-Saut dam, French Guiana - Lab288 P4 | ecosystem: Host-associated > Arthropoda: Insects > Digestive system > Gut ...
CCGAAGATGACCCCAAGGGGTTGAAACATGTAGCTTTATTAATTGTACATAACTTAATTTCACATCATATTGTTGTGTAAGACGGACAATAAATAACATTGTTATATTAGCACAACGGGATGCAACACCCACAATTTATAAGTGACTACCTGTTTCGGCCTTCTTTTCTAGGCCATCATCAGGTCGTATGTCTTATTCAAGGAAAATATACAACATGTGATATTAAGTGTTTTGTATTCAACGAGACCTCTTTTCCATCGATAAAATCTTTTATTTAAAATATTAAGTAATGTGAATTTAATTAGTTATGAAATTTATAGAACTTAAACAAAGTATTTGTGAAAGGGGAACGCCCTAAAGGCGTTTAATGTTATACATTTGAATGATTTACATCACTGGGGAAGGCCAAAAGGAGATTTAACCGTGATATGAAAAATTCCCGAAGCATCAAACTGCCAAAGAAAATTTGATCTTTATACAGAGAAAAGACAGCGATCCTTCATTTTTCTAGTTACACTGTTACTGTCAACACGCTTCAATCTACACCAGACCATCTGCAGGGATATGTTGTAAATGTGACACAGAGAAAAAAAATTTTATGAATTTGCATGCGCTAAAGTATGGTACAGCAAATATATTTTAAAATTTTGGAAACTGAACCGGTCAAAACACGTTCAAGGATTTTATTCCATATGAAAGCTTTGCAACAACAAGATAGAAATACACCCCAAACAGCGTAAAGAAGTCCATAAGTTTGTTCATTCAGAATTACGTACTTGAAACTCCGCGACAAATACTACTACTACTACTACTACATCCGCTATTGCTTTTACTACTACTGTCTAGTAGTAGTAGTGGTGGTGGAGGTGATGGTTGTGGTGGTGGTGGTGGTAGTAGTAGTAGTAGTAGTAGTAGTAATTAATTTCATTATTGTTTATGGTTACACTTTTTATCACTCTGTGTGTTGTTAGCATCATTAAGGTTAAGAGCCATGTGGTCTTTGTAATGAACTTGGTTATGTTAACTACACGAAAGCATAATTAAAATTGTGCGATAGCGAATTGAAACACCTGCTGAAGTCAGTACTTCGGCTGAGGCGAATTTCTCAAAATTCTCTTATTGCCGAGGACCTGTAAGGAATAATTTATTTTTAAATTTATGTAGCTCTAACCCAGTAAGTTTTTCACATATCTGTTTACCTATAAAGTCACGTATTGTAAAATGCGTAACGCATGCATATTTTAAAAATGTAAAATCATGAGTAATTTTCTACGTCACATTTGTAACATTTTCCTGGATGTGGTCTATTAAACTCTGAGAGATGTTAAAGATAAGCATAAGTACATAGCTGAAATATTAGTATATACACTTTTTACCAAGACTGCATTTTATTTTCTCTCATTGGAAGCATTTACGTCGTAAATAATGATTATGTTTAAAGTTCCTGAAGTATGATTTTATCTACATGAATCGCAGGCAGAGTCTTGCATTTCACTTGAACAAGAAAATGGGTGCAGAAATTAGACGTAACACAACAACCCGTGGCTCCCCTCACAATAGCAAAGAAAGTAGGTTAATGGAAGGAACAACAATGGGTTATCTCTTCAACTCACGCAGGGACTTGTTTATACTGCAGGGAAAGTCTTTCATTGTCCGTGTTATAGAGGGTAAGTGCATGAATTAAGAACTTTTTGAAATTTAAATCTCTACAAAACTCGTTTAAAACGGGGAACTATAAGAAATTAATTAAACTTTTGAAAAGTTTGTTTTTAATTCTGTGCGTTTCTCACCCAGTCTTCTGATATGTTTTATTTCCCACGACAGATGCTGTAACAAAATTGGTGCGCCACTATGCTCTAATTAACAAACCCGATACTTGGATCCAATTAATGTTGCAGCTTATAGACTGCCAGTGATTTGCGCGCTTGCCCTCCTCAAACTTTCTGACCAAACTTCTATCAGTTTAACAAGAAAAGTCTTTAGAAAATTTTTGCCCTGCTAACTTCGAGAATTGGAACGTTTACTTTGAAGCGTGATCGACAGTCCGTGGTTCCCCTGATTGCTCAGTATGTCGTGTCACAGTCACGTGGTGATGGAATGAGTATGAGCCTTTATTGCGTCCTTATATAAGAAGCTACATGCGTGATGTTATCCTTGCTATATTTTTACCTTTAACCCTTGGCCCGCTAACGTGGAAAATATGGTGAGCTCATAATAATGCCAACGGATGACAGATGGGATTTAACTCGGCGTTTAAGGGGTAAAATAATGAATACTATGTCGGGTGACATCGCTGTCTGAAGATAGTCGCTAAATAATTTATACTGTTATGTTTATTTATTGTTGGTTATTAAACCAAACTGTGATTTTTATATTTAGACTGTATAGAGTTTTGTTTTGTTATGTTTTGCTGACCGTCCATCCTTTTACAACTCTGGGTAAATGACCAACTTGATGCAAAATTACGTTTATTATTATAATCCTCAACATGTTTCGAGCAACTCTGTGCTCGTCATCAGGAGGTCAAATTGTATTCAGTTCCCTTTCAACCTGCACACCAGACGGTCACTTACACAGAATACTATACCATAAATTGTATTAATACAATTTGACCTCCTGATGATGAGCACAGAGTTGCTCGAAACATGTTGAGGATTATAATAATAAACGTAATTTTGCATCAAGTTGGTCATTTACCCAGAGTTGTATAGAGTTGTGCAGCAGGGTAGTTAGTGGAATGTGAATGTAAAGGAATGTGGAAGCAAAGCTTTCGTAGCGTAATTGACGTCCTTTACCAGAATTATACTAGAGGCAATGAGGAAAACAGTAAAAAAATATCAGTTATTCGGTTTCGTGACCAATATTCAAGTCGGGCACCTGCCATATTCAAGTTCGAAGCATTATTGCTTTGAAGTTTACTTTCGTTTGAGACTCGAAAATAGTACGTAAATTCTTCACGTAAATTGGGTTGTATAAACCCCTGTAGCTGAGGCACATCTAGCTTTCTGCTTTCACGAATTTTGTAATACAGGTAATGGAAAAGGTCTACAAAAGTAGACAGCTTTTCGAAGCTTTTCATGTGGGGCCAAACGAGCAATAAATGTTGCCGTATTGTTTGTTCCCTGTATCTAGACATATTTGTACAAGCCTCCTTTATCTAACTGAGTGGTTGGGTGGAAATTTGCCAGAAACGATAGAGAATTGATTTACTAGAGGAACATTAAATCACTGCTGACTGTTATTCTGGTAATACAGATCCACTAGTAAGAAGTGCAGAGCTGCATCACCAAGGTATCGTCGGAACTGTGCAGACCAAATTTCGTACACTGGTTACATCCATTCCGATGCTGTGTATTTCACTGAAAATTTAGTTACATGGTTATGAAGCCACTTTATTTAAAAAAAAAAAAAAGAATGACTCGTCAGGCCTCAGTCTTTACTAAAGTTTTAGAAAAGAAAGAAGTATGGAAGTCCGCAGTGATAATGCACAGTAGCTTCTAAAATTTACCGCAATTCGCTGCTATAATTTACAGGAAATGCTACTGTAAATAGAGAAATGTACGTTGACATCCTTCGTCTCCTTAGGGATGCGGTCAGAAGGAAACGTCCAGAAAAAATGGTAAACCAACAGTTGGTTTCTCCTTCACGATAATGCTCCAGCACACCGGTCGGTTTTGGTCGGGGATTTCTTAGCAAAGAACACTGTGACAACAATGGAACATCCCCATACTCTTCTGACCTGCTCCAGCTGATTTTTACCTGTTCCCTCTACTGATATCAGCGTTGAAGCCCCGGCGCTTTTGTGATGCAACAGACGTCATCAAGAATGCGACTGAAGAGCTGAAAATTCTATCACAAAATGTCTTCCAGGAATGTTTCCAACATCTTTACAGTCGCTATCAGAAGTGTAGCATAAGGGGGAATGTTTTGTAGGAAATGTGGCACTGTTTTGTACTTCTCAGACAAAAAGTGATTCCGGAAACGTGTCGAAGCTACAGCCTTCTTCACTTATTATAATCGCGAAGAACTGCTAAGCATTTTCAATTGTTTGTATGCAAGGCCGGTAGCATTTTATTGTTTTTTGAATCGTAAACGCGATTTTATTAAAGTCTTGCATATGACTTTATACACAATGATGAAAGATAAGTGTAAGTGAATGTATGTATAGTCTATAGTGGCCGACATAACAGTGCTGTTTTCGGGAGAGTGGTTGAAGATCAAGTTGTCCCTGTGTAAGACATGAAGGAATGATGGGTAGTGCAGGACTCTGCTCGTACCTTTTGTCGACAATAGAGGGTCGTGAATAGTCAGTTTCTAACCCCGTCCGTTTTGTCCTCAGAGAAACAGTCTTCATTGCCCTGCTCAATAAGAAGTTAAGTGGTTTTCAGAGACGGGACTGAAGTATTGAGGACGACAAAATACAAAATTAATGCTCTACCGTGAATTTTTCCACATTTGCTTGGTAGTCTGAGCTTGCAGTGCAGTCACTCCGCTGTCTAAGTTATTTGCGAAAAGTAAATTCAGCCAGCAGTTGACAGTGCAGCCCAAGGCAATATGTTCTCAACAACTACCAGCGTTGTTAAGTAAGGCACTGGTAAAGGCCACAAAATTAGAGTAAAGACTACAGCTTGTTCTGCACCACTATACTGGCTTGCTCAATAAAATGTAGAGTGATACAAAGTTATGTGCAAGCCTTGCTTATTTTAAAATTACGGATTTAATTAAGACGTAGAAATGTCATGGTCATTGAGTAAGAACTGATATGAAATAAACGGATAATTACTGCGTAATGGTAAACCGGGACGCGAAAGTACGTGAGGTATCTATCGTGAAGTATATATTTGTTGAGCGAACTTCAAATCTTATTCTCTGAATCACTAAATTCTAACCATTGGAAAACAAAAACAAAAACAAAAAATGTGCATTTGTACTTTTGTCAAATGCTTCTCGACATCCGAGAGAACCCTACTTTGTTTAATGGTTCCCAGGCGTCGCCCGCTCGTCCTGGTAAGGTGATGATGAATAGAGGGCATCGATATAGTGATACTAACAGAAAACACAAAGTACCTGATGCACAAACCTGTCCCATTAGCGCGCGCGCGCACACACACGCACACACACGCACACACACACACATATATATATATACATATATATATATATATATATTTCCTCTCTCAATGAGAGCACACACGGAGTCCATTATCTAGACCAAATATATAGTTTATACTTTTTTAACATTCATATGTCTGTGCATCGCTAATACATTCTCAGAATACAACCAACAAGATGCAAATGTTCTCGATTTGTTTATTCCTGTAAGACGCTCTACATGTTTCAGACGGGTTTTCTGTCCATCATCAGGAGCTCAAAACTGCACATACAGCGTCAGGTGTCAGACCAATACCTGACGCTGTATGTGCAGTTTTAAGCACCTGATGATGGACGGAAAACCCGTCTGAAACATGTAGAGCGTCTTACAGGAATAAACAAATTGAGAAAAGTTGTAACTTGTTGGTTGTACTATGAGAATAGTTCATGCTCTTTGCGGAAATAAGCGCTGTTCTAATAATCTTACGAAACACGTAAATAAACTGTGTAGTGGGATGAAAATTTGCTTATTCCCACAGTGGTGGACGCATATTTTTTTTATCACTGTGCTTGAAATGGTAAGTAATGTAGGTACAGCACAAAAATATCTGCCAGTCACTCTGGCTTACCGAATGGGCGTTACACATTTAGCTAACATTGTGTAACTGTTTGAAACACGAGTTTTTTTAATGTGTAAAAACTTCACTTCCTTCCTCACAATAAACACACCGAGTCTTCATTACAAATACCAGTCAATTTGGGAAAATATGTATGTTTGTTGACAAAATCTTACAAGAAACATGCTCTCACCGCGTGGGAAAGCTGCACAGATTTTAAAGTTTAAAGCATGTGGTATGTGTAGTAGCAACATGTCTTCGAAAGCTGAATAAGGGAGTGATAGTGGCCTTTCAGATATCCTAAGTGCTAAATTAATAAGATTTAAGGCAACCACTAATACATGACGTACATTGAACAAGATCGCAATCTGCCTACTCTGTGACGTAGTACAGACTTCACAAAGGCGATTTTTTTGGGCGCAACAGCCCCCAATGGCTCAGGACCTCCTCTTTCACGAGGTTTCTAGATCACACACAACGACGCACCACAGTTGGTAGGACTCCTCTGGACGAGGAGTCAGCTCGTTTCATAGACAACACTCAACACTCAACACTTACAACAAACATCCATACTGCCGGTGGGATTCGAACCCACAATCTCAGCAGGAGAGCGGCCGCATACCTACACCCTAGACCGCGCTGCCACCGGGACCGGCAAGGCGTTCTTTACTTTGAGCATGTTATTCCCTTTTTACAGTTCACGGGTTGATGTAATTTCATTTACACCCGCAAGAAAAGTACGGCTTTACATGCGCCGATTTTCACGAGCTTGGAATTTGCCCATTACGTTAGTGTGGAAGTTTGCTGTTCCAAATACCGTGCAAACCCGACGAAAAATGCGGAAGACACGGGTGAAATTGCACTAAATCCATTAAGCAAAACGTGGCTTTCACCACACCAATTTTCATGAAACCCACGATTGCTCCACGAAATTGTATGCAGGGTTCCAGTATCGAAATTCACCCACGTCAAGAAGTATGGAGAGTACTGATAGAAATTCACGCACGCCCTTGAGTAAACCGTGGCATTCACTGAGCCGATTTTCATGAAACTCACGCCTCACGACGACATTTTAATATAAATTCCATTTTCATAAAACCGCGACAGACGGTTTTTACCGTTCATGGTAGGTCACGGACGAACGGCTGACGTCTTCACATAAGGCTTTCTGTATTCTTGCTTTGTAAAGAACTCCTTGTAATTGTGTCCAGTGGTACTATGTCGTTTGTCAGTGCGGAACGAGCAGACCGGAGTGATATTTCAGTATTTCACTACCGTTTACATACCACTGGAATCTGTTATTACACTTTTCATGATTTTTCACAAAACCATGGCGCTATCCACATTATTATATGGGTCGGAATTTTATAACTTTAGCCTGAAACATTAACGTGTGTAATTCGTATATCATCGTTAAGAAATTTCTTGGGTTATTGTTTGGTCGCGTATTAGGAGTCCACATACAAAACATCTTACATTTGTTTCTCCAGACAAATTCTGACATTGGTTATTAAAATACACTACGACACCTTGCAAAACTTTTCCAAGTTATTATTCAGCGTTACATTTCACACAGAATTGAAAAAGCGTCGTCAAATAAGCCTGGTATCAATCAATCAATCAATCACAACCATTTATCACTGTCTGTTTTCAAGAACATTTGATATGCCTATTCATCAGAGCATAGCCCCCTGTTAAGCTGGCATGACATTGTCAGCTACAAAGTTTTGGCATAGATGCATCCATTGAGAGAAACTCGAACTATAGAATTATTTCGCTAGAACGCTGTTATTTGTGCTTCCCATATTGTTAGCGCTGAGGAACGCAAAATTCAAACTGCTTGTTTACGAACAGGCTTCAGATGAATCACTGAAAGCAGAAAGCAGACTACCGTAGCGTGACAGGTTCCGTTCATGGCGTTGTTACAACCTGGCACCAACAATGAGCCGAACTCCACTCACTGCTGCTCTCAACCGTATGGAGAGAACTGGCAGAATATTTCATATTGGTTGAAACCTTTTAACTTGAATTTCAAATGCCAAGAAATAATATATTTCAAAAGCTAACAAGACAATACAAGTTCGCAGTTGAGTTGGTTGCAATGTGGGAGGCGTCAGGTTTAAATGTATCCCGGAGGACGACGACCCTTTTTGAGACCCCTCATGCAAGAGATGAAATTGATGCAGAAGACACAACTATTTTTATTTTCAAAAGGTGCTTGTTTGTATAAAAGCTTCATGTTTCAAACCTAAGTGTCAACATCAGACGAAGAAATATTCTTATTGCTGTGAGATAGATTTCTTCCTTGCAATCCCTTTCGTTACACTTTATGCTGTTGCTTTATCATTTCCGCGTAAACTGTAATGGAGCGAACTGTAAGGAAGAGATTTCGTTTACAATAATAAGAATTATAAATATTTTAACGTCCATCCTTTTTGTGTTGTTTGTATTTTTGTATATTTCTCTGTCTTTATGATAGAAACATGTAGCATTTATTTAAAAAAACACTAGTTTTATAATAAATAATTTTAATGTCGACTGTCTCAATTCACTATATTCAGGTAATGGAACACAATGGGATGTTCTGTCTTGAAATTGAGATTTTTTTACTGTATTCAGGCGTACCTCGAATTCATTGCTATGATGGTACCATAAATTATGTAACGACCTATCGTTTCGCATCCTTTATGATCTATTATTCATTTATTATTTTACTATTCGATGCTACATAGACTGAACTAATTACAGGGGCGCTAAATATGCCGTGACAGTTCAATGGAAGTAAAAAACTGTATGAAAGTTTCTTGCTGAGAAATGAAGGTCTTAGTGCACATCTGTGTCCTGTTGCTGTATGAGATGTAAATACAAAGAAAATATTTAAAAGTATCGCCTTTCAACTTGCTGTAATTTGCTGCATGCTTTCATCTCTGCAGCTGTTCAAGTTCTAGAACGAGTGTGTACAAATCGGCGACTTGGCCTGACGCTGTTTGGACTAGGCCTTGTTTAGGAAAGTGACATCAGATTATGGCCGATCCCGGAGGCTCTGCGGTCTGAGGATATGGCTACGTTGGAGTCAGAACAGACTCAGCACGGCAAACCGACATTTATCTAGCCATACGTCTTCAGACGTGTGTGGCTACATTTAATCCGACATGCCTGTCCAGAATTACATCTGCAAAAGGACTTCTTTTTCTCAGTCTGCTTATTGTAGGTGAAGTGATCGTTATATTAGGTACGCGTCTTATGATGAACGGGATCTATTTTTTACTGACGGATAACAATCTTTGCTTCAAGTTAGTGTTATTATATCAGTACTTACCGTAATGTTTAATTTATATTCTAATGCATCTAAAATTTTTGGTTGGAGACATCTATTATTGTACTTATTGTCTCTTTGGTCCCATAGAGGCGGCACATCTCTAACAAGTTCTGTCAAATTAAGTTTTCTACATTGCACCAATATTAGAATCATACCCAAAATGTCTGTCTTCTAAAAATAGCCCAAATTTGGGCCGAGAGTGTGTTTCAGAAAATATCTGAAAGCTGTTAACTTTTTCTGTGGCTGTACAGGAGAAGCTGACAGGATCCTGGGAACGTGAGAAAATCACGTGCAACGTGGTTGTACTTTTATTGCGAGCATCATTGACTGCGAAAAGAGGAATAGGATGTGATTTAACAGGAACTGAACGCTTGGAATAACACGAACACCGCCTCTTCACATCAGAGGTTTCGGAATTCGGTACAGTTCATATGTAAAACAAATTAGTAGGGAATTCATTACTATAAACAGGCAGTACAGACTCTTGTGAATGTAGACCGCCTCTACACGCTAAACAAATAAAGGAACTGTGCCACTCGTCGCAATACAATCTAGCATGTAGTTATTGCTCTTCTTATGCATGTTCAACTTTAATCTTGTGTGTGGGATTGCTAACATTTTTGGAGGTGCCTTGGCTAAATAATTCCAAAAAGCGATTACTATTATTATTTCCTAATGGCAGGTACATAGATTATTTATCACTGACCTATGCGACCAATAAAAATAAAGTATTAAATCACACTATATACACAATAAGTACTATAAACAATATTCAAGGTAAATATGGAAGTCCTAACAGTAAGGAGTAGTCACATAGTGCAAAGTGCAAAGTAGATCCACCTCCAAGTAGTGCACCCTGAGCAACATTCTTTACGGTAAAGTGATCTACAAGCGACCTAACTAACTAATTAATTAGTTTGTAAAAGCGATTACTAGATTAAATTTTGTCTGTCCGTCTTCATGCATCACAGCGACTCTTACCTAGTGCATTTTCGTTAAATGTCATATTTGAGTCTGATGTTCGTGTGACCGTGCGTTCTTAATTTGAAATGACGTGTGAGACGTTGCGCACACGGCTTGTTTCCCGGCTTCCCAAGACACCAGCCAGCATATCTAGTTCTGAAAACCATATGCAGTAACATACGGTCTAGCGCTCCTGAAGATGGGCATAATGATGCCCGAAACATGTTGAGCAAATGGATTATTAATAAATCATAATTGTTGAAACTAGTTGGTCTCACACGTCATGTCATGTTTGAGTTCTGTAGTAACATCTATCGACACATTCCGACTTTGGTGAAAATCGGAACAACGGGACGTTTCACATAAGGGACGCTTCACATTAAGACCTGGGTACGATGATGTTTCCTCGCCATAATTGTTGTTTGTAACCGGGACAGACTGTGTTGTCTGAACGGTACGCGCTGAGGCTGTATTCTCTGTGAGCTACGGACGGAGGGCCAAGCAGGAGTTGAGCATGGATTTTCAACGAGGGGTGTAGAAGTTTAAAGTGTATCAATTGTAAATCTTCTCGCTTGCTACATAACTATGATTATCGACTGTAAATATGTTGCTAGGAGACACAGGAATCTTACAGTGTGTTTTAGGTTTCTGTGACCGTGCATCGTGAGCAAATTGTGAAGAGAGAGAGAGAAAACCAACAAGATAACAACAATCAGATGTTTATTATCAACACTGTCTCAACATGTTTCGGGCATCATTATGCCTATCTTCAGGAGAACAAAGACCGTGTGATACTGCATGTGGTGTGCTGCGCTGGTTCTGCTGGACGTGGTTGGTAGCGGTTGTGGGGCGCTGCGTTTTAGGGTGCGAGCACTGTGAAGGTTACTGTTCGAGTCTAACAGTAACCTTCACAGTGTTCGCATCCTAAAAGGCAGCGCTCCACAACCGCTACCAACCACATCCAGCAGAACCAGCTCAGCACACCACATGCAGTAACACACGATCTTTGTTCTCCTGAAGATGGGCATAATGATGCCCGAAACATGTTGAGACAGTGTTGATAATAAACATCAGATTGTTGCATCTTGTTGGTTTTCTCTCTCTCTTCACAACTTACAGTGTGTGTTACAGTGACATATACTCAGTGTTTTGGTGGGAAGTATTCGCGAATTTAACATATAGGGGGAATAATGGATGGTACATCTAAGAAGTATTCTCCAATGCAGACCTTTACGTAACTTGTTATATTGATAATACCAAAGAAGATAATTTCACCAATGTGAAATTATGACGTAAGAAACCACGCTGTTCTCCTCAGCCTTAAATAACTAACTTCACGAAGCAATTCTTTCTTTAGAAATTGATAGCCTCTCAACTCAACAAGAAAGGTTCAGCCTCTTCCGGACCTGCAAGTTTCATTACAGTGTTTACGGTAGTTCTCCGCTGGAAACTCTCCAATTCCTAGTACTTGTCTAACATTTCGTAACACGTCCTTTTTACGCTGATGGATTGTTATTTGCCCACTAGCGTCCTCTAAAACAGGAAGACAACCCCTTATGGACTGTCTGTGATTGCTTGCTTATTCGATGTATGAGTAGTAGGGGTTACATGGTGAAAGTTCCTTCCATCTACACCTGGCACTGAATCACCAAATTATATATCAAGTCTTGTGTTGTGACAGTAGTTGTGCTTAACGAGAGTCATTTGGACACAACACCATTCAGGTGTCGGGTTTATCGACCATCGTGCCAAAAGTCTTGAAATTTGGGCAGCAGTTAAAGATTTGGACCTAAGATGAAAACAAAAACAGTGACAGTGACATGTGTTCTACACTCGATAACAGTCACTGTAGAACATTTGTAAGCAAGCCATATGAAATTCTACGTTCTCTGAAGATTATAGAAGCGTCTACAGTTGCAATTCTATGTTATGTGCTCTGAAGATTGCAGATGTTTATACAGTAGAATTTCTATTCTACGTGATCTGATGATTAAAGAAGTTTATACAGTAGGATTTCTATTCTACGTGCTCTGAAGATTGCAGAAGTGTCTACAGTAGCACTTCTATTCTACGTCCTCTGAAAACTACAGAACAGTCTACAGTAGCAATTCTATTCTACGTGCTCTAAAGATTACAGAAGTTTATAGAGTAGAATTTCTATTCTACGTTCTCTGAAGATTACAGAAGTGTCTGCAGTAGCACGTCTATTCTACGTGCTCTGAAGACTACAGAACCGTCTACAGTATCATTTCTATTCTATGTGCTCTAAAGATTACGGAAGTGTCTACAGTAGCAATTCTGAAGCATAAATCTACCTTGGGTGCATTCGTCATGGCCAGATTCATTCTTATAAACGTTGAAGCTACGTAGATGCTTGGACACAAATGCATCAGAGTGTGGAAGAAAATGGTTCTGGTGATGTTACAATGCACACTTGATCGGAAATACGAACGCTAAATGAGAACGTGGCAGTGAACGACTGACGTGCGAAATCGACAAACTTCCAGATTCAAGGCAGACGTTCGTCACAGTAAAAGAAAATTAAAAAGGGCTGGCAGATCCGTAGAGAAAAACAAAGAAGTAATTTAATTTGTTTTGTTATTCGAATTCATTTAACGTCGTTGATATTAACTCGGAGTACACGTGTTCTTTAAGCCAATCGCGGTGGTCGTGCTGTCTAAGGTGTAGGTCTACTGCTGCCGCTTGACTGCTGGGATTGCGGGTTCAGATACCGGCTAAGGGCAATGATGTTCGTCTCTTGTGTTTGTTGTGTGTTGTGTAGGTAGCGCCTTCTGCGGCTTCCTGATCACTCGTTCAGGGGAGTCCTACCAGGTGTATGTGTGTGTGTGTGTGTGTTTGTATGTGTGTGTTTGTGTTTGTGTGTTTTTATGTGTTTGTATATGTGTGTGTGTGTGATCTAGCAGCCTAAAAATGAGGTGGCATAGGCCCTACTTCTATTGTTTAGCCGCAGAAAAACAAATGTTTATTTGTGGAATGATACTGAATAATTAATTGGAAGAGATGAGTGTAGAATAAGTTTAGCAATAATATAGTTTAGCAGCATTTGAGCGAAGTTATGGAGGAAAATCACGTAAAGTTACGAGGATTGGTTGTGTGTGGCTGAGGTTCGAATGGGATAATTTCCGAGTAAAATTTAGAAGTGTAATAAACCAACTTGCTTGCTTATTTCTTTGTTCTGGTATGTTGTAGACAGAGTAGAGCAAACCCTACACGTTACTGATGTGCTCTTCAGTTTTAGTCTGGTGAGCTGCATACGTGATGTGGGACAAGAAACCAGACGTTGATAAAACCTTACCTTTCCCTTTTTTTAATATATTTAAGGGTTTTAATTTTAAACTTTCCTAAAATAGAAGAATAACTTTACCACTTGAGTTATATCTTTTTCCCCTTGCGGGTTTCTGTGAAGATGAAATACTGGTACCACTTATAAAGTAGACGGTATAAATCCCCTCCCTGTCCTTACAAGGGCTACGATGTTTGCTTGATCCTGAAGCAGACGCTGTCTGTCTGTTTACAAAGTCACATCTGCCTCACACCACGTTTATCTCGCTACTTGATCCGTACGAACTTGTTCGGTCTAACGCCCATTTCACTCCCCCTTTTTTTGGGAGGGGGGGGGGATGAAAAGTAGCTTTACTATCAAAGTTTCGGGTTGAAAATACAGAACCAACAGCAGCACCTTCTTGCGAAAGTTGAGATGTCATCCATAGAGTATTTAGACATCAACATAAGGCACGAAATCCGTGATCCCAACCTATAAATTATCGGAACAGTATGGGCGCAGTTCTAGACGGCTTGAGGTTACAGAGAGAGAGAGAGAGAGAGAGAGGTAGAGGCGAAAGGAGTCAGTTGGATGGATGCTTCTTGAATTTAAGAGGATTCTTCCACTCTCCTTCCCTTTGCTGTTTAATGTCGTCAAGGTTATAAAAATTATATCAATAGAATTCCGAAGTGAATTCCGTTACATGTTCACGTGGATGCGTGACTGTGTGTGAAATTTGAGGTTTTAGCGACAATGACTGTGAAGATTAGTCGTCTGTCGTTTGATGACGTACAGTCTGGTGGAAATTTACCGACTTTCCGGAAGATAACCTTTTGCCTCCATTTTCAACGTGCATTGAGGTAGCAGGTTACTGCCAATTTCTACCAGACTATACGGCCTCACATCCCGCCAAACATTATTTTATTTATCTATTGTGTATTTAACATTCCTGTTAGTTTCTCGAGTCATAAAAGTTAAAATTTTAAAACGATTGTTTTAATAGTGTATTCGAAAATATGTTAAAAATTTCCGTATTCCAAAAATGTATACTCAGTACACCTGGTACCCGCGTCGAGATTTTACTCGATGGTGTTCCGAATACTAATACTCAGTCCGCCATGACGTTCAGTTTTATTGGTGTAATAGAAGAGATACCAAGCACGTGGGACTAAATACAGGCTGAATCAAAATTTGAACCATGATGATTGTAAAAGAATCACCGCTGTTCATTTGTCTTAGGAGTACTGTTAGTGCCGTAATGGATAAGTAATTTATGAGATTTTTTATGTTCTTACGGCGCTTTGATGAAGTTTAAGTCGTCTGGGTTGTCACGCTGTGCCGACTGGTAAATAGTTAAAAACGTTTCGGATAAGCGTATTGCCTCCCTCTGTAGGGTCAAGTACTCTGAAGGGCTTTAATCTTTAGGTGCGTCATCTCCATTGTGTTACATATGCAGTTGAGGAGGGGCTTTTTCAAATCAAAACACAACTTATGACGTTTTCATTTATGCTGACGACATGTTTCGACCCTTCCAATGGCCCATCTTCATGTCACAAGACATATATTTGAGGATATTATAAGTGTGAATCATAAAATAGGATATACGTGTACCCTATTTTATGATTCACACTGTATAGTATCATCAAATATATGTCTTGTGACCTGAAGACGGCCCATTGTAAGGGCCGAAACATGTCGTCAGCATAAATAAAAACATCATACATTAGTTGTGTTTTGACTTAAAAACCCCACAATTGCAGTCTGAAGGGCTGTTTGAAGATCGAAGAAGACAGGAATCTTCATAAGCAGATCATTGTAACTAAGAACGGCGTCGAAATAGGACTAAATCTGACTATAAAACAAACTAAGATTTATCTTAGCCCTACGAAATTTAAACCTTAGTGGTTTGGCTGTAGGCAAAAGGATCTGGGGTTCTAATCCTGGCAGTGGCAACAGACATTCTCTTCTCCACAAAATTCCAGAACGGTTCTGGTGTCTACCCATCCTCTTACAAGGGTAAAGTTAAAGTTCACCCTAGAACAGTCCGCGAAGACCCAGAAGGGGAGCAGAGGTACAGCTCTACTCGTTCTTGAACCTGGGCGCTAGATGGAAGTGGGTTAATGCCACGACCCGGTCGCTTTAACCCCGGGATAGGGATCCGGTACCATTGTATAGCGGGATGGGTGGGTCCCAGGGCCGGTATAGATGGGTGCGGAAAATCTCGACCTCACTGGGTTTCGATTCCCGGACCGTCCAGCCCGTAACGAGTCGCTATACCTACTGAGTTATCCCAGCCCATACCCAGTCTCTTATTCGGTGAGTAAGGGGCTGTTTGCGTGGCGTGACGTCAACTGGTCATCTGGTACTGAGGTTATGAATGAGCGGAACTCCACCTCTGCTCCTTCCTATATGCCTTTAAGGTCTATTTAACAACAGCCTTCCTTTATGAGCATCCTGTTGTCAGTAGCACTGTACGTCAGGAAGGCTCAGTTGGCCGTGGAGGAAAGGAATACCTCCACGCTACCTGTCTAATCTATTTCGGACCCCCGCGACCATTTTATGGACCGCGGCCGGTGTTTGGAAACCACGTTCTACAAGTAAATTACAGTACCATAATACTTTGTCCATACCGAAGTAGGTGACATCTGGCGTCCTCCACCAAATTCCTCTCAAAACAGAAATCGCTGTGTTCTGTATGAAATGCTTGTAGGTCTGCACTGCAAACTGAAGTATAATTTGTCTTCTACAGGTTGTCAAGAAATTTGCTAACTTGCAATGCCAAAGCTGGAATGGAATTAGTTTACAATTACTTTTGCCTGTTACGACAACTCTCTAATTCGAGTTTAATTACAGTAATAAATTTATCCCGTTACAAAATTCAATTTAATGAAGCCTTTTATGATTTCATAAGCACACAAAAATTTTCATCGTTGGGAGTAAGCCTAATATTTGCCATAATCCTTGCAATCTCTATATAAATGGATACCTCTATGATGACATTTTAATCTGGACTACATAAGCTAACATTAGCCCGTTTGTTTGGGAGAACTGGCAGTTCTGCAAGAGCGCGGTTTATATAATATACAAGTTTATTTGTCCGTTAAGACCTACACGTTTGAATGTCAAATGTTTGTTCAGTACGAATGCTGTTAACTTCCACAACTACGTTGGACTGTTTTGCAGACTTTCTTTTTTCAGAAACATTTATCTTTGCTGTTTTTACTTTCGATGCCGGATTGCTGGCTAGAAGTCAGTATTCGGAAGGTCCTGTGACCGGCCACCTCGACACAGGTTCTTCTTTGTTTCCCTGTGCCTGTAAGCAAATGCTGAGATGGTTCCCAAGACTCCAAGTTGCCACTACATGCTTCTCATGTAGCCCTCCCGACTTAAATTTATTAGTAACCAATTTCATATTTTGTATACATGTAAAATAACCACTGCCAACGGTTGACAACGCAATAATAATAATAATAATAATAATTATTATTATTATTATTATATTTTGAAAAATGTCAGGACATGTCGGTTACTCCAAGGCATCCCGATGTGGCGAGCGATATTAAAGAAGGACCAAGTTTCCGTTTCCGCAACTTTATTAACAATTTTTATTAATTTGGCAGGCTGCATGTTCGTACCGAAATGGTGCTCTTCAGGAAATCTGGAATTACAAAAATTTGATGAAGTTTCATTTACACCGCAACTTTGCCAATGAATTGAGGTCTCAGCCCTACATTCATTAGTATATTCATTAGTGTGTTTATATAATGGGTACATTGTTAAACAATAAAAGCAGTCCCGTTACAGGCCTGGAGTGGCCCAGAGGGTTCCAGGAAGTTAAGGTTCCCAGATTACATGACAACGGCACAGGATGGTGATAGGGTTGTCAGCCTTACGCACCGGCCGCCTTTACCTCCAGAAAATGCTCCTGGTACTCATTTCTGTTAGAGGCTGAGTCGACCCCAGGGCCATAGTGCGATCGGAAGGATTATGTCAATGAAAAATCCCAATGATACCACCTGGGATCGAACCAGTGACCTTCCAATTTGTAGCACAGCACCTTAACCACTGTGCTACCGCGGTCCCCGATGCTAAATAATAGGTATTCAAAAATTAAAATTATATGAACAGTTAAAATCTTCCCAGTATATATCTTTAGTTTGGTGATGTATGTTCTGTTCAGGAGAATCTGTAGTTTTATATCTACATTGTAATTAATTCGTAGAGATAAATTCTACAAGCATGTTATTCCGTCCAGACGGAGTAAGTCACATCGTGTCTTGAAATTCTGTACATTCGCGGTACGTTATACGTATTCTACTGGAAAGACAGTTTTTCCTTTCTGTCCTCACACTGTCACCGTTAGGAACTTCCCAAAGTTTAATCCCCGGGAAAGTTGCCTTTGTACCAACTGAATAGCAGGTCTGAACGCTCTGGAGAAGACAAGTTTGTGTTGTTCCTGCCAGAAATCCAACCGAAATTCCCCGCTTGTCCAGCCCATAGCACGTGATGGTGTGTGTTTCCCTTAAATCCGTTGTCTCTAAAAGTTAACACGCACTAAACGGTGGAAACCTGGTACAAGCAAGAAATGAAATTTTGCTCGTTAAGTGACGACGCAAGGAATAATTTTGTTACCTGCCATAAAAATTCTGCAGTGTAATCGCATGTAACCGTCACGCCAACTTCATTAAATATCACAGTCCACTTACTTACTCCATGGTGCAGAGTCCTTCTTAAGCAGCTAACTGGTTTGCAGCAAGTCAAGAAATTCCCCGCATTTCACGGAACCCGAAGGTTCATTACCGCACTCACAAGCGTCCGCCACCTGTCTGTACCGTGAGCCAGCCCAATCCAGTCCATAAACCCACATCCCACCTCCTGCAGATCCATCCTAATATTATCCACCCATCTACACCTAGGTCTCCCCAATGGTCTCTTTCCCTCCGGTTTACCCAGCAAGACCCTATACACTCCACTCTCCTCACCCATACGCGCCACATGCCCAGCCCCTCTCATTCTTCTCGATTTTATCACCCGCACAATATTGGGTGAGGAGTACAAATCATTTAGCTCCTCGTTATGCATTCTCCTCCATTCCCACGTTACCTCGTCCCTCCCAGGTCCAAATATTCTCCTTAACACCATTTTCTCAAACACCCTCAGCTTCCTTTCCTCCCGCAATGTCAACGACCAAGTTTCACACCCATACAAAACAACAGGCAAAATTATCTTGATCTTTAAATTTTTGGATAGCAACTTGGTAGACAAAAGTATCATAATCCACTCAGATGAAATATTTTATTTGGCTTCCCCTCCCTCCGCGACCAATGCACACTATAAAAACTGGTTTACATTGTTGATTTCGCATTATATCTACTTTTTTTTAATATTCTAATTATGCCCAAACATGACATTTTAATTCCATTTGTGATTACTGTTTACTGAAATCGTTGTCAAACCAAAAAAATATCACTGTTTGCCGTGGTGGAAATATATATATATGTGTGTGTGTGTGTGTGTGTGTGTGTGTGTGTGTGTATCGATTTCGACCTCTTTTAATGAGACAGCTGCAAAAAGTGACATGTAGGCAGCAATGCATTTCGAAAATGGACTAACAAAACCGATCTACTGGAGATTCGTTTCTGCTGTTGTAGAAAGGAGACAAGTTGCAATCGGGACATCAATGGTTCCTGCAGTGTCAACGTTAAAGGAATAACAATTTTTAATAGCTTAAGAAGCATGCTTTATCTCGTAATAACTACAATGTACATGTTTATTAAATTCTGACTCCAGTTCCAGTATGGCATACTGGATCAAACATTGTACAGAGGTGAAGTTTCGACTCTCTTCTACCTATCTATTTAACATCCTGTTTTAATCGGTATTGGAGTCACTTTCCTTAAAGCAAAGGCGTGAGGATGACCATTCACCTGCGTCCGATGTCGAATTTAATGAGCAGAGCTGTACATCCACTCTTCCATGTGTCTTCAAGGCGTGGGCGAGGATAAGTTTACATGTTGTATGTACAGTTGTGACTATGAAGGTAACTAACTGTCTTTGCTGATATGATTTCAAGTAGTCTTGCAGCGATTTCACGACATTTCAGAAGAACATGCTGTATTGATCTTCAGAGTCCGTCTTTTCGTTTTAATCCTTTGAAGCATAACGTTCATCTCACTAATATCAGTTTACCTTTTGCCCCGCGCGAAACACACAATATCCCTCTTTCAAGACCAATTACCTAACGCTATACAGGAAACTAACAACTCTTACTGTGGGGATGGTACGAAACATGCCAGTGCATTCTGAGTAAAATCTAGATATTTATTATGTTACAAATCAGGTGATACATATAGATACCACTTTGCTGTAAAGGGTACATGGATTTACTGTACGTCAATATCATCTGGACGATAGATTGTGACAGAGCAGTGTCTGTCTGGGCTGAATAGGAAAGTCGAAGCATCAGTCCGAGTAAGAAATAATTAATTTAATCAGTATTTGCTACTATTTTAATTTTTTAACAACGTGATAAAAACCTCCCCTTTGCTGATAACGAATTTTTATTAACACGTTGGCAAAAAAACTCCGTGGCCTTAGTCCGCACGCGAACTATACCGACAGAGCGGCCGCCGCCGGTCGGCGAAGTTAGTGCCAACATTTGCGGATAGAGGGGTGTCACGTGGTAAGCGCAACGGGTCCCCACAGCCGTTAATCTCTGTTTTCTAGACCTGGAGCCGCTACTTTTTTCATTCAAGTAGCTCCTCAATTGACCTCACGAGG
>Ga0123354_10004355_pt1 | contig 20047 bp, 11 predicted proteins | sample TergutLab28metaG_2_FD_97872 | JGI IMG/M metagenome (GOLD analysis project Ga0123354, IMG submission 97872) | Labiotermes labralis P4 segment gut microbial communities from Petit-Saut dam, French Guiana - Lab288 P4 | ecosystem: Host-associated > Arthropoda: Insects > Digestive system > Gut ...
CTGCAACGAGTGAAACACTCATTAATAATTACCAAAATTTTTTTGTAAAATTTGTTAAGTCTATAGAACTTTCAGACTTGAAATGACTGTTAATTAAATCTTAGATTATGTAAAGCATGTAATATTACTGTGTAATGGGGCATGCTGTGTAATAAATAAATTAAAAAAAAACACCACACACACACAACACACACACACACACACATACTCACCACACACCACCACACACAACACACACACACACACACACACTCACCACACACCACCACACACACACACACCACACACACACACACACACACACACACACACGTCTTTGAGATTTACGCAGTACGATTAACAAGTACGTCACAGTGGAACTATCTAAAAAAGTACGAAGAAATGCGTGTTCTGGCTTTGTGCAATACAACAATCACTTTGACATCGAGTAAGATACTATACTAAAAATCGGGCACACGATTGTTAATTTCACTAAGAGTGATTTTGTAAAGTACGTGCGCTACACTGAAATCAACTGGAGAATATGTCTTTCACTTCTGTTACGGTCACATTTTAAATAATTACAAGTAGAAATTAATTTTAAGTATATTATCTGGAAATATATCCGGTTAAATAGTCGCTAGCACATTGAAACGATGGATTTTAGGAACCAAAATACAGGCCTACATACCTTAAAATGTCACATGTTCTGTTTATATTTCAAATATATGGTACTTGGCCGACACGCCCCTATTAGTCACATGCAACACCATAACTCCGACATGTTTCATTTCACACCAAACCATTATTACGGAGCCAAAAATGACGTAGGGAATGATGAATGTAGGATATACATGCGTATAGTCACACTGATATTGTGCAAGTGTAATGCAAGGTATCAAAATATCCACTGAACGTTCGTCAGGTTCAGTATTTTAAAATTTTAAAATTATGTATATGTAACCTCTAGCTAAAAGCATGCTTTCGTCCGTATTTACACAATATAACAAAACACTGTTTTACTGAAATGTCAAAGTTAAAATGATTACATACTGGAACACAAGCAAATGCGTACAATTAATTACATAGTGATTTAAATGTATACAGAGGAATCTGTGGGCAAACATCTACTGCTCTTAATTAATACTGCTGATTAATTCGCAGCAAAATGAAGACATTTGGCCAACCCTTTAGAACAAGTCGTTATATAGTAGGTGGAATTCAAATAAGCGAATTATAATGTAAAGTAAAGTGATCCCGTTACAGGCCCGGTGTGGCCCAGAAGGTGGGTAGAGGTATAGCTCTACTCTTTCATGACCGCGACACTAGAAGGGGGTGAGTGGTCAACAGCACGCCCCGGCCGCACTTTACCCCCGGGAAAGACCCGGTACCCATTTTACAGGAGGCTGGGTGGGCCCCAGGACCGGTCTGGACGGGCGGAAATTCTCGTCCCCACCGGGATTCGAACCCGGACCTTACAGCCCGTAGTCAGTCGCTATACCGACTGAGCAACCCGGCCCACGCCCATTATAATGTAAAAAGAAATAACATACCTATAAGAATATGCATAAGGAAGAAAGATTATAGTCAGATTGGGTAAACTGTGCAGTCAGATTGGGCACACTGCACAGTCGGAGTGGCCACACTGACAAGTAAAAGTGGGCACACTGTACAGTCAGAGTGGAGACACTGTACAGGGTAAAGACAATGTATAGTCAGAGTAGAATGTACAGTCAGAGTGGAGGCAATGTACAGTCAGAGTGGCACACAGTACAGTCAGAGTGGGAACACTGTAAGATTGGAGACACTGTCCAGTCAGAGTGGAGACACTGTACAGTCAGAGTGGGCACACTGTACAGTCAGAATGGGGACACTGCACAGTCAGAGTGGGCACACTGTACAGTCAGAGTGGGCACACTGTACAGTCAGAATGGATACGCAACTATAAGCAAGGAATAAACCGGCAAACAACTGCAGATCAAATTATCTAGACACATTCATGCTGTACTTGAATGTGCATGATACAAAATAAAGGATTTGTCTTCCCGGTCATTTGCTCAACTCTTCGATATCCTGTACGTTTATACTACAACTGCACGTAGATTTTTTCCAAGCAATTCATTCTCCAAACTTTTTCAGATTGTTCATCTAGCCTACATATCTCTTTATCTCTACCTTCTTGTGCGAGTGTATGGGTTAAGACGAAAATACGTATATGTTACTACAGTTAAAATATAAAGTGTTTCTTATGTTGTCTCTCCCCATTTACAATATCTGAAAAGGGCACGGCGCAGGTCAATCTCGTAGAACATTCCCAACGTGAAATCACTTTTTTTTTGCACATTAATTGCTGGAAGCAAGTACAGCATGCCTCGAGTTAGCGTGACGTTTCGAGACATGATACGTAGACTTTATTACTATTTTATTCAGAATGTCGTGTCAAAGATAAATCAACAGTCTGTTTAAATACACGTAGGGAATTTCAAGCAGTAATAATAAAAGCTACTTCAAGATGACGACAAATTCGTCTTCACCATGCAATTTTTATTCTTGCAATGTTCCTTCAAAAATTGATTGCTCCTAATTATAAGGAAAGACCGTAACAATAACATGTACAAATTATCATAATCTGTAAATAAGTAAATAAGACACGTATTAAAAAATACTAATTTGTGAATAATACATACCAAGCAAGCACTCTCTTCTTCATCTATTTCCGCCGTAAAAACTAAGTAAATATTAAAATGTAAAACACTAAGTAAAATCTCGAGTGGTCTAGCAATGAGATAAATGAAAATAACTGAGTGGGAAGGAGGTAGATGACAAGGAAAACTAGGTCACTTATTATCTTACATTACTCTCTGCTCTTCCTGAACGAAGTTGACCTTCATTCTTCAGTAACAGGGAAAATTCCAGGTTAAGTGAAATAAGGGAGGCTTCCTTCCCCTAATAGTCGAATCCTTCAGTTAATATCTCCACATCACTTCTGGTTTCAAGCTCTACCCAGAAATCCTTTGCTTCCCAATGAACTTAATAGAGATGGGAGCCTCTTCCACGTCAGTAGCAAGAGTAGGTGATCGTAAAACGCCAAGACTTCCAGCCAAGACGATCAAACCCGGTGGCGTAAGCACACTTTCCCTTTAAACTTTGTAAAGGTAATGTTTTCATATTCCAGTTACACGCTTCATAACCAACAATGGCTAGCTTCACAAGAGACAACGGCTCTAGCTTTTGCAAGTATCCTTGGCCTTCGAGTTGCATGAATGACGCGGGTTAGCATTCTATCCCACAGATAAATTCAGCGTATTCGTGCGAAAGATAATTTCGCAGTGCCCTCCGTCACTTAAGTTCATACGACTAAATTCGTCTATTCTAGATAAACCTTATTTGCATTTTTTCACCTATTCCTTCGTCTTCCAAGCTGCCGCTTTTCAAATGATGTTCCTCTCTGTGTTCGTACGTGTTCACACCATCAACTTTTTCTTTATTTAATCACTGCAATAAAACTATTTGGTCTACAATTTCACTAAGCTTTTCTTTAAATATATCCACTCCTTTATATCCAGATAACATTTCAGAAATGACTTAAAACCTTTAAAGACGAATGACAGACCGCTTTATTTAAAGACCGAGTCCGTACCGCGCTGTAAACACTTTTCATCTCGGTTATACAAACCAATCAGTTTATGCTGTAAGTGGCACAAGTCGCTGCTTGTTCTGAGATAAATACAAAACACATAAGTACAGTGTGGGCAGAACGTACAGTTTTTTTTATATTTGCGTTTATTGATTTTTAACCCGTGCTTTACCATCTAGGTATACCACGGGGTATTTACAGAGATGTTTTTAGGGGGTTGTTACAGAGATGTTTACAGTTGATCCCATTTTACCATTTTTCCTTAGAGTACAGGTCAGTATTTGGACGGTACTTTAGGAGTCTTGCCGAATTTAATTTCCTTGGCATCTTCTTGAAGTACTTGGAAGATACGTCTGAGGAAGATTGTGATGCTGACTGTGTTTATATGGTACTGCAGAACCAGAGGTGGGGGGAGAAATTTGAGAACCGATGGGCGGTCTTTTGACCATAAGCTGCATTCCAGCATAAGGTGGTGGGCCGTTATGCTGGAATGCAGCTTATGGTCCAAAGACCGCCCAGTTGTTGAATGTTAAATCTGTTGGTGCATCACGTAACCGGTAGAGTTTAAAATGTTAACAGCGGAACCTGATTGTTTCCTTCACATATAAGGCAAGATACAATAGCAGGATTCTGTTCTTCTGCCATGTTACGCTGTGCAGCGAAGATGACAGATTTAGATCTTTCGAAAGAAGCGGTGTCTTCAGCTTCCAGGCTTCTCGAACCCCAGTCATAACCACGGAAGTGGAAGGGACTACGTTCATTTGAAACGTCGGAATATGTCAAATCCGCCACACAGTGTAAGGTTCCAGAAGATCAGAACCATTATCATCAACGCTGTGGAAGCCACAACACTGCAATAAACTCGTACGTCAGTTTTTAGGGGAAGTTAATTTTAAAACTGAAATGTCAACAGCTACCTCACTTAAAAGAACGCCATTTATATGAAGGATTTTGTCATTTTTACAATATCCGGACCTGTTCCGAAGACCACCCGACCACCTCCTATTCAACTGGTACCAGCAGATCTCTCTCGGGTGTAAAGGGTCCTGTGCACACAGCTGACGAATATCCTCCACCCAGCGTTGAGGTTCAGAATTAGTGACTCTTCACTCCCACTCTCCCACATGTATGAATGGCATGTACAGAGAAAACTTTACCTTGTATCCCTTTGTTATTCATAAGCTACAAATTCAAAGACATCACAGACTACGTCAGAATTTTCACAAGTTAGCGTTTTCACATTTTTAAATTCTTTAACCACATTCTGCAAATACTTCAGTATTCACGATGTTGTATTGCTGGTAACAAATTGTGTATATTTGCGAAACTAATTACAGTGTTTAAGGTAAATGTTTTTAAATACTTCTCACCTTGTTTATGCAGATAATGAATAAAAATTGTGTATTACTTTATTAACACAGACGTGTTTAAAAGATAAACTTACATCAACCGTGATATGAAGATACATAATGGCTTTGATTTCAAAGAAACGTTCTGGCTGAGGTGTTTAAATTGTAGGTTTAAGCCCCAAAATTTGTATCTAAACGACCAACAATATACAATAGAGTATCTGTTATCATTACCAACAAATTATACTCTGTCAAACTACAAATTAAGGCATAATTTGTCCTAAGTAAATTAGATAATGTTCGTAATTGACAGCAATTTTAGTGACTGGTCAAACAATAATTTAATTTTTAGTAAAATAATCCGATGATGTAGCAGCACCTGCGTCCATTTTAAGTCATTAAACTTTCCCATAATCCCTATCTATAATGTGAATTTAGTTTTTTTACATAAATGCGATTCCCGGCGCCAGAGAATTTAATAAAAACTTAATGAGTAGAAAACTTATTAACGTAGATCTCTAAATACGCAGAACTATATAACACTGTCGATCACAGAAGCCGCTCGCTTGGTGTAATTGTGGATTCGAATCCCGCCGAGGGCGTGGATGTTTGTCTCTTGTGTGTGTAGTGTATTGTCAGGTAGAGGTCTCTGCGTCGGTCTGATCACTCGTCCATATGAGTCCTATCGAGTGTGGTACGTCCAATGAGTATGATCGGAAAGCCCCGCAAGGGAAGGCCGTGACCCGAAATCGGGTCGAAGCGCCACAGGGAAATATATACATAATCTTGTAAAATAGTAAATATTACGAAAGGGAGGTTCAAGTTTCAAAACATACATTTACTAGGCCAGAGTGTTTAGTGTGTTTGGATCTGAATGTGTAAAACGTATTATTATTATTATTATTATTATTATTATTATTATTATTATTGCTGCCCTTGCGTATGGCCGCAAGGCAGGAAATTACTCAACCAAAAGTTTCTATTAATATTTTCAACTTCCCAAACAGATCAGCTGCTCATCGCAGTATAATTGCTGTTATTGTAGGGGAAAGAAGTAGGTTATGAGGCGTTTCAGTATTTTCATTTCTCCCTCCACCTAAATAACAGGAAGGCAGTGACATAGATAGAGCTCCTCTGCGGAATCTCGGCGAGGGAGGCCCAGCCAGTCAGGAAGGCCCCAGAACGTACAGAATATTGAAATTTGTTGAGATTATTTTGGGCTAGATTCCGTTCTTGTGATAGAAGGCAATATTCTGGACCACTGTTATGACGTATGGGAACACCTACGCCAACAATTACGTGCGGGGGGGGGGGAGTATTTTTCAAGTTGCGGTGTGCCCCCGTCTGGTGTTCTATGCCACTGCAGGAAAATATCTTGAAAGAGTAACGATAGCTCTAGCACACTTTGCTTTTATTTCAGTGATCTACATAATCTTACCATTGTGCACGGTATACGAGTACAATTAGTTCAGTTTAAAAAGGTCATCAAATAAAACAGTACAAAATTAATCCCCACATCAAAATATTTTACAGCGATAAGAGAAAGTAAACATGAATATAAATATTCAGTGCCGTCATATGCAAAAAACAGATAAGGCCCTTGGGTCTTAATGAGACTTAAACCTTTAAGAAGTACGAGGGAGTGCAGGGCTGATTAAATGGCTGGGGAGAAACACCAGTAACCGTTTGGTAAGGGTCTTAGCGGGACCCAGAACCGTCCTTGACACGGTGGAGATATAGCAGCAAGTTCCTAATCACCTGTCGGGTATGGAATATCAGCCTTAATTCCGCTTCCATGCCAACAAAATTATTCGAGTAAGTGGCATCAAGAAACCAAGTTCGAAGTTGACTCTACAAAAACAAATGAGAGAACTTCACGCTATTACTGAGACGAGCTGATCGGAAAGTAATTTTTGTTAACTCTATCCGGTCTGATGACTAATAAATACAGGCCTACCAGTTGAGTCTCCTTCGTTATTCACTCGTATGTACAGAATCAGTTCAGAACACAAGCACCATTTTGATCATGTCATGCATAACGTTTTGAAATTCGCTTCGTGGTGCCAGAACAACTCTGTCGGTTGTAACTTATCGACAAACATCAGTCAGAAATATTTCCAACCGAATGCAGATCTGCAACCCTAATATCTGTAAATTTTTTAAATATCAACAAACGAGGTTCGTGAATCTAAAAAAAATAACTTCAGTGATCTGCAGGCATTTGCCTATCTGCTGTCCGTCCATACTGCCGTCCGCGTGTCTGTAACGACTAGCATCGATGTTAGGAAATAAGCTAACTGATCGACTTGCTGTAGGCTTCCAGCAAACATAAATTTTGGGAAGTTTTATTGCTGACAACTGACACGCACTTGAGGGGAAAGTTTCGCAGTAGACGGAATTTCTTTACTTCCATGTGCGCCAAGAAAACGCTAGTAAAGACGAAGGAGAAACAGTGTAAGTAAATATTTTGTCTCATTCACACCTTGACCAGGCCACTCGTTCTTTATGCACTTTCTTTCCGTTAGTGTACTGCTCATACATGGATATTGTTCGCGTCCGAAAAATATGGCAGGGTTGTCAGCGAAATATCAGCACTGCCTCTGGCCATTTTGCGGCCCTTTAAAATTGTACTAATCTTTGAAAAGTTTGAAATTTTCAAGAAGAAAAATATAACAAGTATTAAAAAAAATAACGAGACAACTATTTGTAATATATTACACAATCAGAGTTAATATGACAGTGTACTCAAATGTCTATTGTCCAAGTAATGCACTCAAATAAATTAAAAGGTTAAATTGTTAAAAACCAGCTAAACTTATAAAACTCCATAAGTATTACACAAACGTACGTCGGCACAATCTATTTATTCTATAGTATGGCTACAGGTAAAGTAAGTGTAGGGGCCTGAAGATAACTAACATCTAGTCGAAACATGTAGCCATACTATCGAATAAATAGATTGTGCTGAAGTACGTTTGTGTAATACTTATTGATTTTCAAGCACATCGTGATGCCTTCATTCAGAATATTATAAAACTCCATTTACTCTAAGCTAAACGAAAAGATGGACACCCTGTACCACAAACGCAACAAAAAACTTGACAGTTTGATCAAAGAAACTCAAACCGTACACAACGATACCAAGAACACTAACACCCAACCAAGACTGATAAACCTGACCAATACCACCTTCACTAAGGAACAAATTAATAAGCTGGCACGTCGAACTAATTACGCACTGGAGAAAGACCCCAGACATTATGTCAATAAACTCATAATAGACACGGAAAATGCCATAAGACAAATGGATCCCAAAATACAGAACACTTTGGGAGCGAGTTTTGTAAGTTTAATTGGTTTTTAACGATTTAAAGTTTTTATGTATTTGAGTGCATTAGTTGGACAGCAAACATTTGATATCATTGATGCACGGTGTAACCATGAAGTGTATGGCAGTATACTGGCAGTTGCTGTTAATTTTACTCTTGAGTACTATTAACCTTTAGGACAGAGAGTTTAGCCCACACATCACTCGCGTTAACAGGGAAAGAAAGTCTCTTGAGTTTTACGCACAAAGCGCGTTGTTGTGTTTAGAATGATGTTAGAACAAACAGAAATTATTTACACAAACAACGTTTGTCGCTCGGTCTTGGTAATGGAGATTCTGTGTGTTTTCCGTGCCCTGGACCTGGAATTTCAAGTGATATTTGGACTTCTTCCTGCTTCACATAATTAAATTTTGAACAAGCCTATGAGAAATATTAACTTGTCTGCCTACGTACCAATTTTTAAAAAGGTAAAGGTAAAGCAGTCCCGTTACAGGCCTGGAGTGGCCCAGAGAGTTCCAGGAAGTTAAGGTTCCCATATTTCATGACAACGGCACAGGATGGCGGTAAGGTAGTCAGCCTTACGCACCGGCCGCCTTTACCCCCAAGAAATGCTCCTGGTACTCATTTCTGTTAGAGGATGAGTCGATAGTGCGATCGGAAGGATTTTATATCAATGAAAAATTCCAATGACACCAGCTGGGATCGAAGCTGTAGCACAGCACCTTAACCACTGCGCCACCGCGGTCTCCACATACCAATTTTTAAAGCTACCAAATGCACAACGCAGCATAGAATAGCCAAGAAACTAAAACACGCAATGAAGAAAAAAAACTGTATTTCTTATATCTGTCCTCAACGTACTCGGAGCATCATTGTATTAATTGTTTCTTGTCGGAGTTCGTACTGCATGACAGTCCCCATTAAACCGAGCAGCAGTGTGTGTGTGTGTGTGTGTGTGTAATGGCTAGCATTATATAGGAAGGCCTTACACTCAGGCTTAGTAGCACTTCTCGCCGCAGTGGCAATGCTGTCACAACGTCTGCACGCACAATTGCCGTTAAAGTCGCTCGTAACTCTTTGGATGAGGGCAGGAGAATAAACCGCCTCAAGGCACGATCACGGAAATGGGGGCTAAAAACTGAGGAAGTGAAGCAGGGCCGTCGCCCGAGATGCAACAAAAGCTCTCGTGCCTCTGGCTGGGAAAGCCATTCTTTCAGTGCAGCAGCCAATGTGTCTTTTAAAACGGGAAGAAATTAATTTTAGGATACAGAAAGTTACTGCCAGAAAATGAAAAATACCTAAAGACTATACTTCAAGCAGTTGACACAAAAATGTTCCAAAAGCAGTATTAGCCTATTTGTCACATTAGGTGCTATTTACATGTTACTTATTGTAGTTAGAAATGAAATATTGTACAAATAATCATACTACTGGCAGACAATATTCATAATTAGTGTTACTTGTATATGTATTCGAATAAATATGAATTACCTCAAAAAATGTTTCAGAAAAAAAGTTATAATCTTAATTAAATCAGAATTTGATGACTGCATTAGTTGCTCTTACAATGACTCGTTCTGAAAATAAAATAGAAAAGATTCCCTTCGATTATCACTTGAAGTAGAATGTAAACTGAATCAATAAAACCAAAATTTTATTCTTTCAATTCATTTGGTGTAGAAATCATTCATTTCATTGCAACAGTCCGATTTTCTTTTAGTGAAAGCCAGAAAATTCTTTAACGCTGTTTGTAAAGCGTACTATATTGCTGGCATAATGCTCCTTTTTTTATGGTAAATTAACTTTAGTTGTTAACAAATTCTGTATGACGAATTATCGGGAACTTTGGCATTCTGTGTGAAGTGGCAGCCGAAAACCTAATGACCAGTCTAATGGTTTCAACACGCCGAAACAACGTGAAGGGTTATAGAAATTTGTTGTTTACCTCTTTGCGTCAACAGAATCCCTAAAATTAAGCCAGGCATTTTCTACATCACCGACACAAGCTTCAGTTGTGGTAAATGCGGAATGTCGCAAACACTTCAATTATACGAAAACTTAATGAAAAATTTTAAATTATCTTTTCTGGAGTGCAAAAGACACTCTTTTCGCGTCTTGGGAGGCAAACTTCTATCTTCAATAAAAGCAATTAAAGTTTATTGATAGTAGTCAATCGTGAGTTGTTATATTTGATACAGCGAGTGTATATTACTCATTAAAGCACAGAACACTTACGTTTCCAACCAATCTAATCAGCACATATTCAACTTAATTCATTAAGATTATCGGATGTAAGACAAACCATGATTAACCTTTTGACGCCGGAATTATTATTTTTTTTAATTTTAGCACACCCTGTATATAAAATGTGAATAATACAGGGACTAAATACGTTAGAATTATGAAACAAACTGCATTTTGAAGAGAAAAAAACGGAGAATATATACCATGTTTAAAATATTCAGTCCCTATATTTGATGAATAAATATATATAATGTAACTTTAGAAGTTAGCGGTGCGGTACGACCACTATAGTTGACATTAGGCGTCAAGAGGTTAAAGAAGCAATGTTCTACAGCACACATGCAATGTTTACTTAATTCTATGATACAGATAATTAGCGCCCAGATTGAAAACAACACGTTATATTCCCTGAGATCAGATATTAAATCGGGCCTCGAGTAAAATAACATACAAGCCTATCAATTTTCCTGTCCTCATCCTATGTGTTGCCGCTCCATAAGCCAGGCAAGTAAAAGCGAGTGGCCCTACAGGCATTTGAAGTGTTGTTAAAATGTATAGTCAATAGGTTTTAAATACCTTTATTATGGACTGAATTTACAAAACGTTTTCTTAACGAGATTCTTGCAGTTTAATTTGAAGAAACTCGTGCATTTGGCTAAGGCCTATTTGGTATATCAGCGTTAGCAGGTTTCAACGCGATCAGGAACCACAACACCTTTAAGTCGAGCGCATCTATCTGAAAATAATTGTCCTCGACACTAATTGAAAGTAAACTTTACTTTGTATATCCCATTGTAGAATAAAACCGTAAATCGCAACTAAAACTTGATATTATCGAAACACAAGCTCTCATGAAATCCTATATTCTCAATCCTGTTTCTAGAACTAACTGTTGCAATTATCCTTATTAGTATTTTGGTATTTTGTATCACCTCATGATGCTCAATTCCGGCCGAAACATGTAATAAAAACAGTAATGATAATAAAAATTTTGGTTTTAATGGAAAGTTTTGTTCTATCAGAACTGATTTCAAAATAGTTTTGTTCTTACGAAAACTGCTGAATCTCTTATCCAATATAACACACAAAGGGACGAATAATGTAAAGTTTAAACCTAAAACTTCCCTTTAATCCGAGACAGAGTATCCGGTTAAATGACTTTAGGGCCATTCGATATATACAGAGTGTAACTGGGCGAGTGGATCAAGCAGAACAGCCTCCCTTGAGAATCTAACAGTTGCTAATTTCATTGGTACAGAACCTAGAAGGCAAATTTCATGACACTCTATGGCGCAAGCTTCTCGAGCACACCGCATAAATGGTGAAAAATACTCAGAAATTTTATGCAGATTTATGGTTGCACATTCTACGTTTGTTCGGGAACATTTGCTTCCTGCCCGAAAAATACTGTAATGCGGTACAAAAAACACTGCTGTGAGGGAAAGACGGGTCTGATACCAACAAGTCGCAAATACGAAATGAGACGTTCGTTCGCAGTAAATAAATATCGATTCCTAAAGAGTGGCAGAAAGAATATGTTTGTAGATCACCCTCACTTTTGTACCTCGAAGTGCAGGGCACTGTGGAAAGCTGCCCTCTGCTGCGCTCTAGCGGTCACTGCCACCTTCAGCTGGTCGCTGGATATCTCTGGGCCGATGGGTCCGCTCAACCCACCATGATGTATGAGAGTTTCAGCTGTCAAGATCCCGCCGTGCACTCGCTCGTCACTTGTCAGTCAATACACCCCCTTCTCATACTGCAAACCCGATGCTCGCTTGTCTCGCTAATTAATTTCCTCAACTGCCCGCTGTTGGGGTTTGCCATTCCTCTACGCTGCACGCGTGTAATCCGACAGATAGCGGACGATGACCATTCTGATTTATGATTTGTGGGCTGGATGCAGCGTTCGTTCCCATTTCCCCCCTCTGAACTATACTGTAGCGTTAGAAGTTGAAACTAATGGTCCTGTGGCCCATTTCATATAATCATACGGAGTTTCATGCACTGGAAAATGGTGAGACCTATATTTCACATACATCGCATGAGAGAATCAAATATAGCTATTCCGAATTTCATTCAACTCATAAAAACTAGATTTACAGTAAAATAAATAATATTAATACAACAACGAACATTTCCATGAGCGCGCCCAAGGACACACACACACACACACACAACACACAAAATATTTAAGGAAGTCACTTCAACGGAAAATGTAACTCGTTTATTCCAGCCAAATTTCATTATTTTAAAGAGAAATCCCCGAAACATTGAAGCATATTTTCGTGGCATGAGTTTAAATATTTCGTCATCACAATTGCCGGCTGTAGACAGGCGAATATATGTGGGGGTAACATTGTAGCCTTGCAACGAAAGAAAGTGAAATACAGTTTGGTTGGCCAAATCAATTCTTGGGAGGTCGCCTAATTCGCAATAAAAGGAATTGCAAATAGCTAAATGTGAGTGGTTACGAATGCAAGACCCCGATTTATACGGCGAAGAAACTGTCAGCCTCGTGTCACGACTGGATAAATGCATCAGTGTGCTTGGGATTTACGGTGAAAACAATGGTAATTCAACAGAATAAGGGAGCTACATTTATCGTTTTAATTGCTTCACGTTTATTTCTTATAATCTAGGGCTTTTACTGAAAAAAACACCATGAGTGTGGGTGTGTGTGTGTATTTTGGAGAAGTGCGACAATCGATACGTTGGTCAAATGTAAGATTTGTCGGCAGCATTACTGAGGAAGATTTCTGCCTTAAAAGATATGATCTCATGTAGAGTGTCAAATGGTTGCCAGCTATGCAGAACAGCCTGCTACCTTCATCTGGAGGGTAGCTAAAGAAAGGACAGGGCATGGACTACCATGCAACGGGACGCAGCAAGCTCTTGCCAACATTTGCACTTGTACCTTCACTGCTATGACATTTTGCCAGTCATCGTCCCCAACAACAAAATAATGACAGTTTTTATGTGTCATGGCCGTTGGTGTAACACTCAAATGCATAAAGAAATTTTCAGCCACACACAACTCACTCTTTGACGAATGATTATTATCTGGCAACTAGTTTTGACCTCCAGTGTAGTTTTATGTTCTTGTAGTATGGCACCATGATGACTTATACTCGAGGTCGAAACTAGATGCCAGATAATAAATATTCGCAAAAGAGTGAGTTGTGCGTGAGGTCCACAGGAGGAGTAAAGGTACAGCTCTACTCTTTTTTTAACCTCGATACCATATGGGAGTGGGCTGTCAACGCCACGCTCCGGTCGTCTTACCCTCGGCAAAGAAATCCTTTGCCCTTTGTACAGGAGGTTGGGTGGGCTCAGGGTCGGGTTGTACGTGTGTGTAAAATCTTGCAACCCCCACCGGGATTCGATCCCCGGGCCATCCAGGCAGTGCCAGTAACAAATACCAATCTCTCACTTCGTCTCTACGAAGTTAGAGAAGCACTCCATAATCTGGATGTAAAGCAGGTTCCTCCAAAATTAAGTGTCATTCTACCACAAACAAAGTGTTACCTGCAATTAAACAGTACTCAAAATAGCGTAAATTCAGCCACATTGAAAGTCAGACAACTGTGTCCTATTCCTTTCGATAAGGAGGATCCCGACTAAGGGAGATATTTTTCTTTTTTGATTATTGTATTAAACTTCCTCTTCAACGTCCTTAGTTTTGTATAAATTATTTATGAATAATGAGGTGGACGGGGCGCACACGGTGGCGCAGTTGGGTGAGGCTCCGCGTTACAAGCCGATTCCCGATGGTATCTGTCGGATTTTTCGTTAACATAATCATTCCGGTCGCACTATGTCCTTGGGGCCGACTCAGATTCTAATAGAAATGAGTACCAGGAATATCTCCTGGGGTAAAGACAGCCAGTGCTTAAGACTGACATCCTTACCACCTTCATGTGGTCAGTGTCTTGAAATCTGGGAGCATCATCTTCCTGGAAAGCTCAGGTTCTGTCCATGCCAATACAGGGATTGCTTTATTTTATCTTTAACTTGTCCTTTAATGAAATGGAAGAGATGTGGACATAAACGACCACTTATAAATTAAAATTGTTATTCTGGCATTTTCTATAGAGACTTTTGAAATCGAGAAAAATCTTACATCTTATTCAAGATAAGCAGTCAATGACAAATTTTATATAACCTTATTACTTGAATAAGAATCAGCTTTTGTATTCATATGCAACTTCAATATTTCAATTGTCTTTGTATTCTAACTGATGATAAATAATTACTAGGAGAAGACACACACACGCACACAAGACGTAGGCTTAATCAATACGGCTTCAGAAGTGTATTCGGGAGCCTAGCCCGACTCGAACTGTGGCCACGACAAGCATTACCCACCGAGTATTTTTGCTCCCCTCTGTCTCTTCAGATGAATTCCGGAATATCACCTGAAGCAGGAAACGACATATTCACTCCCAACACATATTTTAAGAAATGCATCAATTCTCTATCAATAGGCACTAAATAGCAGATCTTATTAGTACAGCGTCCTTAAATAACCTATCAGCCATGTACACATTTTGAATCTTAAACCTCACTTGCCTTCTCGTTGGTTGAAAGTAATGGCTTTAAGTTTTATTTTAACTACATTTAACTCTTTTGCACTTCATTGAATCATGTTTCCGCGCAGTCAAGCTGTTGATGTATGTCTTTGAACAGTCTGATGCACTAACTACTACTGACAGACCAGACCGTGTGGACCACATCGCACGGTTAAAGCATGACCGGAACCGCGACCCCTATAGAATGGACTCACACAGCACGTCACAATGTGCCCTAGACTAACTGCGGTTGTCACAGATTGATTGTGACCTGTGAACGCAGGGCAGTTACAGAGAGAGGAATTGGACATAATATCTCACTATTTTGTAAATGTGTGAGATAGTGTGGAGATTTCAGGCTTCCGCCGCGGTGTAAATAAGATCTTAGATCTTATGAGACGTTAAGAATCGTGGATTCGAATTAGTTACCGACGTTTCAGAACAACCCATCGGTCCCATCTGCAAGAGTGCTTGACTCTTGAAGGAGAGGTCGGATTTTTTATTGATAGCCCTGGAACATCGGTAAATGCCAATGTACGTTGCGTAACATGACGGAAGAGTGAAGATCTCATGGTAAGGAAATTCAATGAAAGCCGCAAATATCTTAAATCGAACCTTGTATCCTAAGAAAACAGGGCTCCTTCACAGTGACGAGAGAACATTATCATTTTCTTAATTAAGGAAAAAAATTCTACGAAATTCAATGACATTTAAGACAGGAGGTGGTGAGAAAACAAATTTCATGTATAGTAAAGAAGTTCTAAAATACGACACTTCTCTTTCCTTTTACAATGGTGAAAAAAAATGAGTGAGTAGAACCGTGGCCATGCCCTTCCAGTAATATTAATAACCTGAATCAACAAAATGGGTTTCTCTTAAATTTAATATTTATCTTGAGCCCTTGAAGTTCGAAGTTGGTTATTGGACCTGTCTCTCCAGTGGCAAATAAAGTACGCCTGAGGATTCACGCCTAGTGTGACGTGATGTTTATTTGTGGATGAGTGGTTCTGGATGTTTCGAAAACAACACGTTCCTTCGAAACTTCGGGAACAACTCTTCCAACAACACAACGTCACATCTCAGAGGACCTGAATCCCTAACAACACCGGTGTGAGGAAACTTTTCATGCAGGTATGATTTTAGCAATATATATATATGTATACAGTTTATCGTTCTGCAATCATTAGGCTCCTCTATGTCATAAAGGAGCAGTATGATCAAAGAAGAACAGAGATTTATGAAAAAATTTGATAACTGTGTGTGAGACAACCAGAGTACATAATTAGGATTATTAAGATATTACTGTTCGTAGTTCAATAATTACAATTGTTAAGGGTATGTCGTACTTTGCGCACAACACACATTTCACTTTTCACGTCTAAAATTATTGAAGTGCATTTTGAAATTGTGTGATATACTTTAGAATTTAACATATGAGCAAAGCCGTGAATGGAAAATTGGACATTGTCGTCACAGGCTCAAACCCACAAATTTTCGGAGCCATATTCCGCTACCGAAACATTGTGGAGTTTTTGGAATGATACTATTGACGGTGTCCAAAATTACAGGCACGACTGTAACCACATACCACCTTCAGAAACCTTTGAATTTGAATGAACTTAGTGGTTTGATGGCATTCTTCCTGTCGTGTATACAGATTTCAAAGATTTGAAACAGGTAACTGTACCGTCTACAACACTTAATTATAGTTTGGTAAGTATGAATTTACTGTAACCACCATGTTTCAACCGACATAAGGTCATATTCAGGGTGAACACTTTACTAAATGGTGGCTGATGTCAAAATTCATTCTTGTTTTCTGGAGACAGAAATTAATGTTTTAAATAAATGCATAGTTATATAGTTTTAACTTTCTTTAAAGAATTACAATATCGTACAATAGATAAAATCTCCCGAAATTTCTTCTTATTGATCAGTGATTCGTGTTGAAAACAATAAGTTTGTATATACAGTCTTGGGTTTGTAAAATATGGAAAATACATAATTGAAAATTTGTATGAGAAAGTGTATAAAATAAGCCCAAAATATCATGGTTAAAAATAGAACAAATGTATTAATTTGCTTTATATTATAAGTACAAAATATGATAAGCATGGACATAATATAAGAATTAATTCCAATAAATCTCTGGAAATACATCATGAAAATTATAGCATATAACAAAAAAATCGTGTACGTTGCAGTAGTATTTGCGCCTGTGAACTCACAAAGTGTGCGTGTGTGCGTGCGTGTGCGTGTGTGTGTCACACGGGAGAAGATCTGGTAATAAAATCAGCTGGATGGTTAGGGAAAATTTCATTTTCCTCTATAGATAATAAGTGGTTTATGTTGTATCACAGCTGGCCTCTAATGATCGATTAATCAAGTGTGTTATATGAATATAAATACAGCATAACATACTGATGAATCGTTGTTCGGAATTACTTACTGTGGAATAAACTTGTTTACATGGAAATACGCTGCCAGCAGCATGGAGTAGCAGTCGCAGACAAAATGCCCACGTCCGCCTGTCGGTTGCAACATGTATATACACACTTGCCGAACTATAACTAAGTCGTGTAACAGGTGTTGTTAATTACTCTCTATCACTGAACATACTGGCGTTTATCGGTCAAAAACGAACGTTATTCCAATATCAAGTTCGAAAAAGGCTAATAATTTCCGAAAGACTGCTTGTTGTAAAGCATACTGGTACACATAAAGTAGAGCAAGATTGTCCCCGTAAAAATCATTACCTCACATTTAGAAGTGGAGGAAAAAATTCCATTTATTGTTAAACTAAAAACTATTTGGGGGTAAAGGTTCTGCTTCAAACCTCAATCGCATTGCCACCTGGGAAAGCGCCCTCAGTGTTCGCATGAACTGGAGGTTTGGTGGTGGTCAGAGCCGGTCCGCAGATTTTGAAAGAATCAGAAATCTCTTCCCAATCCAGGAAAAAAACCAACATTCCTCGGTCGTCCAACCAGTAGTCTAGTACCTACACTAAGTTGTCTCAGATCCTCTGGTACGTCACATAACACATATTATTCCTACACACACATATTATTTGAAGTAGGACTATTTTCTAATATGTATTTAAAGGAAATGCGTTGAATATTTTGCATGGCAGTGCAATGACATTTGTGTGCATTCAACTTCATCTTCCACAATATAATTGTACCTGCCATAAAAGAATATAAAAGACAATGAGATTTATATATAATGTGTATACATTTCCACTCTTGTTCTACTATAACACGCTATAATCACAGTGCCGTATCTTCTACACATCAATAATAATTGTGGTACGTCCACACAAGTACTGAGATATTCTCAATATCGACACATTACATGCGTACATACGCTTTACAGGGACGAACTGTACGTATGACAGAATAGAAGAATAATATCACGGAAACAAGGATCTCTGACACTACCCACACCCGAGGCTCGTATTGACCATGCACTAAAGAACCTAACGAAAGAAAAAAATCTGCTAAGGCTACTAGAACAATAACCTACCCAATCCAAACAGGACAGTCCTGATGAAGAAAACATGTCTCTCGGCTAGTCAATAAATTCGTAAGTTTCATGACCTACATCATAAAATACCGCCTCTTGGCTCTCTTGTAAACCGGATGAATCCATCCAATAAATTCCTAGGCAAACTATTTAAGATCATTTTGACCACTAATACCTGTGTTTCTTTACATTTGTCTGTAATTTCGGTTAGTCCAAACTTAATTGCAAATGTAAGCATAATGGACCAGCGTACTGCACAAGAACTAACAGCAACACTTCTATTTAACTTTACGTCTCAAAATCACGCCATGATGGCGTAGATATAGTACTGCATTCCACTCGGTTTCTTCACACTTTACGCCAGAGAATTAAGGGACGTGATTCTTAGGATCGAAGAACTCAGGGGAATTCCAGAAAACTGTAGCCGATAAATATATAGAATGGGAATGTTTCTCAGAAACGGTACTATGAAATCTTGTTTACGCCATTACTCATATAAAGCCTCTAATTCCTGCTTACAGCATTTACAGATTCTTTACAGCACAAGTATTTTCTACCTTTGCAAATTATTTAGGTGTCATGTACAAGTGATTGTTAGACATGATAAAATTTTCTTGTATAAGTGCTGAGTCCAGGAATTACTTTGGTTGTGACTCACGGTAGAGTACTTATGTTGGAGAATCCTATGTAAATAAGACAGGCAATTTACCTATAATCGTAACATCGCGAAGTATTCGCACAACCGCTGTTGCCATGAAAAAGCAATACTTATTACATATGCTGAGTGTGTTTCTGTAGCCTATCCAGCATGCAAAGCGCATGCGCTGTATTATATTCTCATCTGTGGCCGGTCTGGCTATACGACATTTTTCCACATTACCTCACAAACGGCACAATTTTCGAAAAAAAAAAGTCACTGAATTCAAAACGTGTGTTTTTATTTTCGCTACAGCTTTGTCTGAAATATTTCTCATTATAAAAAAACCGTGAGCGAGGTATTGTCATAAATGTACAAAGGCAGAATACGGAAGTGATTTAGAAGATAAATTGCAAACATACAACAAAATAAACGGAGCTATACGGAGTCATTTTGGGAAACAAATGAACAAAGCAACAAAGTTAAGAATTCACAACATTACAGCTAAAGCAGCATTGAAATTTGGCAGTGAAGCTTGGGTACTGAAGAAAAGAGAGGAACAACGTTTAGAAGCAGCACAGATAACATTTTTGAGACACTTACTTGGAATAACAAAACTAGATAAAGAAAAGAATCAATGTAAAACGGGAGTACAGAACATAGTAAAGGAAATAAAACAGTACCAGAAAAAGTGGCTACGACACGTACAGAGGATGGACACAAACAGACTACCAAAACAAGCACTACAATATAAACCAAAAGGACGAAGGAACATAGGACGA
>Ga0123354_10004357_pt1 | contig 20040 bp, 16 predicted proteins | sample TergutLab28metaG_2_FD_97872 | JGI IMG/M metagenome (GOLD analysis project Ga0123354, IMG submission 97872) | Labiotermes labralis P4 segment gut microbial communities from Petit-Saut dam, French Guiana - Lab288 P4 | ecosystem: Host-associated > Arthropoda: Insects > Digestive system > Gut ...
ATTGTCAAATTTGCCATAGGTACATACAAATTACAAGTTTGTCTTGTATTTAGTTTGTGTACTTGCGAGTTTGACAGGAATTCATCTTTATTTTTAGTAACGAATAAAATTATTGAATATATAGGTGTGGTGTATTTTATTCCAACTTAAATATGTTTTTATCAGTGTATATTGTAACTAGTTCTTATTTGTTCTATTCGAGTATGTTTATTACATTATTGTTTTATAACTAGTCTATTAGCTTATATTTTATCAGGACCAATTCTATATCCGTCGGTTTCTGTGTTAACTCGGATTTAACAGAATGTGAATAAATTATGTTGAAGATAATTATGAGTACATTTTCACGGTTCCCAACATTGTGTGACGTCATACATATGTTCTTTGTCAAAGCAAGATATATAAGCCACGACGTAAGCTGTCGCGTGTGATTTGTAGTGGTCGTGTTGAAGTGTAAAGAGAGCTGTTACTTGTTTTTTGCGTATAGTACTGATTTAACGCATAGCAGTGTAGAATAACAGTATTCCTTATATTCGTACCTGTTAGCAATGTATGTGAATCTTCCATTTCACTTTGTATTGCGAATGATTTTGCTTGAAAGGATTTCAAGATACTTTTTCGTTTCGTCTGAACCTGTAGATGATTCTAGTTTTGGATCCCTTGTTTTCGTAAGCGCTGTGAGTATTTATGGTACGGCACATTTGCTTGTCATATAGCTTAATTTGGGGTGGCTGATAACCTACGAAATAACTTTAAGTCGATTGTAGGCAGCACCTACTGTTGACGTGTACGGTTAACATTTATGGTGGGCCTTTTACAATAAGTAGATACATACATAGGCTATGTATATTTATTCCATACATAAAAAATTTAGTCAGATTTACAATAGGGTGTGCAGAAAGTGATAAAGATACACAATATTCATAACTAGGACAGTGCAAAAATGTTACAGGTGTTTCACTGTTGTTCCAGTAAGTCCAGTATATAAAGCTGCTAATGTGATATATATAGTATAACATATGATGTGATATGCAGTTGTTGGTTTTGTCAGTGGAAAGGATATGAGTCTCTTGTAAACATTAACAATTTATCAGCAGAATAAAGAAGTGTGTATTGTAAGTGTGCTCTTAATGGTACTTTTGAATTTGGCTTTTTCAGACTTGTGTTTAACATTTTGATGCTGGCTTAGTATGTACTTTTTTAAAATTAAAGTTTGGTGATTTAGTCTGTGAAGATCATCATTATGTACAGCTGAACTGTGACTTTTTCTTGGTTATTTATGACATTGAAGTTTATTAGTGAAAATACATTGGCTGATTCACAATGGAGAATTAAAATCACTAATGTTGGTATGCAGACTTCCCTGTGAATTTCCAGGTTGATTGTGTTAGGGCTTCAATTAAGCCAGAATTTATTAACAGGCTAGGGGGACTGTGTAAGTTGGAGTATTTCATACTGGGGCTGGTAATTATATCACAAGTGAGTAACAGGTATAACAAAGTACCATACTTTAAAGCTGTTCTCATGTTGCCTTTGAGTGTAACAAAATTTTTTTTTTTTCTGATTGTTCTTGCCTGGAAGAATAATCTTGATGTTTCTTCTTTGAGTAAAGTTAAATGAAGCAATGAATGCTCAGTGGTAATATCTCAGATGACCACTTGAAATCAGAACATGAGCTCAGACTGCTCCAAATTGACGTGACTGCCAACAAGTGTTTAGTTATGTTATGAAGATAACAGCCATTAAAATAGAACTTATATGATTAATAGAATCATATTACTTGATTCCGTGATGTGTTTTGTTTCTTAAGAGGTTCATCCACAAGGGCAAATGTTCACACATTCAGCATAAACTAATAATATCAATTCTGTTAAAAGTCAGTAAACAGTTGAAAAAACATATGCCTGATGCACTATTTGAAACTAGTAATTAGCCAATTAAAAAAAAAACCATACATAGGTATACAAACATTGATCACTATCAGACAATGCTTCTGTTTCATTCCACTTTTACTAGATGCCATTAATAACAGTTACCACATTTGAACTGAAGGGGAAGTAATTACTCTAGGATTATAGAGGCCAAAATATTCACTGTATGGATATCAACAAAGTACTGGGTGTACATAACTGTGTGTACTGATTAAAGCCAAACTGGCTAAATTTTGTCATTTCCAAATTAGTGCAGTTTTACTGTATGTCTTAAAACATTCAGAAGTGAGATATCATATATGGTATGTTAATACATTCATAGACACTCTTTATAATTGTGAAATGTTACTTCTTTCCTGTGGACGTGTGTGTCTCAGCTGCTTTAAATATCCTGTTATTATTTTACAGTTGTACCGCCATGGCGACAGAAATCCGGTTGCATCGTACCCAACTGATCCATACAATAACTTGAGTTACTGGCCGAATGGCTGGGGGCAGCTCACAAATGTAAGATTTTAACATTTTAAATTGCTATAAGGGTAAATACAGTATTGGTCACATAAGTGTGTACAAAAAGCAGGTGTATTTGTTTTTACTTTTTGATTTGTGTGTGTTCTTCCTGTACCTTACTTTCTGTTACTGTAATGTAACAGCTTAGTGCTGTTTAGGTTGTCATCACAGTTGATAATTTCACAAGTAACTAACTGTGTATACACAGAGAGAGAGAGAGAGAGCATCCCTTTTGAGAAGCTGTCCATTGCTCAGCTGGTCAAGAAATTCCCTCCCCATTGACCCCTTAACCTTTAAATGACCTGTGTTTGCAAATATGAGTGCATGAAAAAAACACTCTTAGAATTTCATTTCATGTATTAGGCTACTAGGAAATTTACTGTATTGTTCAAGACATGCTGCATAATCACTACTTTATTTTCCACAAAATGGTATTTATTTCATAATTTTTATCTTTCTTTGTTCCAGTAATATATTTTTCATTGCCCATGTGGTAGAATTTAAATACGAACAGTATCATGTCAAGTTTAATGGGACCTTGTTCATTGCTGTGGTCAAAAGCTTGCCTCTGATGTTATCCATCTTATGTCCAAGATCCTGCTTAACGTATCATAACACAACGTTTCACAGAGATGAATTGTTATCCCTGTATCTAACCTCCAACATGTGGGATGACCTACTGTTGCCATTCCATGACTGATTTTATTTGACGTATTCTGGCTACCCTCCATATCTGGAGACCATCCTCTCCAGGAGCTCTGCCATGCTGTGGTGATGAACTTGTGTAATTCAGCATGTCTTCCTGTATATGAACTGTAGATTGCATCCAGCAAGATGGATTTAGTGATACCTGATATGATTGGGTGTTACAACAAGATAATTTTTAATTGAATCAATGGGTCACTGAAATGTGTGGTTGTTGGAGCACATACTGTCAGCTCCAGTGACTTGCACTTCCCAGCAGTATGCTGTTAACACCTTTAGTGTTTCTTGCTGCTGTCTATTGATGTGAAGCACAGTTACATATGAAAGTCGTAAGTTTCCACCACCATGTTTTCTGTATTTTATTGTGTCAGTCATGTGGTTTGGTATTGCACGTGAGTTTTTGTTTGGTTAAACTGTATTGAGTTAGGACAACTTTGCTTTTTAAGATTGCCCATTGTGCGGTGTTACAAAAGGTACACACAGTATTTCAGGAAGTGAATCTTCCTCCATTATGAGGTATAAGGGTGGGGTCACCTACTCACTTGAGTGTGTTAGATGGAGTCATTCTCAGTCTGTTGAGCAAGAGATTGAAACCAGCTTTGTTTAATTGGACCATCTGAGTAGGTCCTCACCTAGCTCCATTTTATTTGAGGACAAATTCAAGTTTCCAAGACACTGTATTTTTGGCACAGAGGTTGCAAGGTAACTAGTGCTAAATATGGAGGCACCATAATCAAAACTGTGTAGACCTGAATTGAGTTACGTTAGATTGTCTTACGTGTTTATAGATGAGGTGGTACTATTTATGTGTATTGAAAGTAACAGTACTTGTGTGCAGAAAGGATTATGGTTCACCTGAGCATATCACTCTTGTGAAGGGAGGGACAATACTTTATATACACATTTTGTAAACTGCTGCTTCTGTGCTTAACAATGGGAAATAACTTTATATATCTCATTGTTTTTCATTGTATGGTTGGGGTGAATAGATGAGTTGCAGTGTTCTGTATGGAAAAATTTATGATGAAATTACATTTTTGAGTTGGACATATGGACCATTGGGTAAGTGGAGTGGTAATAGGGTGATAATGCATACAGGGGAAGTAAAGCAGGGGAGGTAGCAACTTCTGTGCAGTTTGTCCTTGTCAACTTTGTATATTTGCATTTAAAGTATTGTGAAAATGTAATTTGGGTAATTTACATACATTACAGCCAAATTCTTTCCTGGTTTCTGGTGTGTGAAAACTTAGTTGGGCATTGTAGGTGAATGCTGGAAAAATAGATACGCACAGAGGAATGAGATTGTGGAACCTAATACTAAACTAGCTTAAATAAAATGATGGGTGTGATTGTATGTAATACTTCAAAATGGATGGTTTGGATATAGAATTATGTTTTGTTTGGCAGTTGGTCATTATAACTACTGAATTGTTTGTGATTGCAACAGCGTGGAATGTATCAGCACTATGAATTGGGTCAGTGGCTACGCCACAGATACACTGGGTTTCTTCCTGAAGCTTATTCCCGCGAAGATATATATATTCAGTCAACAGATGTCGACAGGACACTTATGAGTGCTGCCAGCAACCTAGCAGGATTGTATCCTCCAGAGGGTGATCAGATATGGGATAAAAATGTAACCTGGCAACCAGTTCCAATCCATACGGTTCCAGAAACAAAGGATGAGGTAATAATGTACTCCATAATCTTTCTTAAGTAGGTCTGGTTTTTAAAAGGTCAGAATTTACCATTGTCTGACTGAGGTTGCCCTGGGATCATGGGTTCTAATCTTCAATAAAGCATGCCTTTTAACTTTTTTCCATTTCATATCATTCTGTTCTGTCCTGTGATGACAGAAGGATTACAGTGACTTGATATCTCATCCAGGGAATACTGTCACCTGTTAATAAGACCCACTACAGGTGACTCAGACTCTGACTGGGTTGTAGCACCAAAGAAGAAGCCATATATTCATCTTTAATGTTGGAAGTGCTAGGCATTTGAAGACCAGGATACCCCGCCGGCAAGATTTAAATGTCAGTTTCATGCTGGGCTGTGTCTTTTAGTCCATAGTGAGCCAACTAGGAATATGACTCCCATGGCTTAAAACACACACTTTTTTTTTAAAGGTTGAGGGTTCTCAGTTGCTTATCACATTTATTTACAAATTTGTCTGCAAGTTAGATTTCATAAGCATGATGATTCTGTTCTCCAGGGATATGATGCCGCATCAGTGAGTGATGGAACCTGACGTTTCGAGGCAAAGTATTGTCTTCATCCTCAGGGTTTAAAACGTGTTCTTGGACATTTCGACCCTTGAAGATGAGGACGCTATATTTTCTCCAAAAGTCAGATTCCAGTCACACACCCAATCCCAATATAATGGAATCCTCAGCTACACTGCCTTGTAAGTGTGGTTATGTAATAGCATTACCTTTTTTATTTACAACGGTGTTGTCAGTAGGTCAGATTGTATAGTATTGAATGGTAGGTTGATTGAAAATGTCTAATAATGGCATATATGTGGTAAGGTGTGTTAGTATTTTATGCCATTTCAAATTACTGGTCTTAAATAAGTTTATTTAATGTAATCTCAGATTCTTGCTGGGAAACGTCCATGTGCACGTTACGATGCTGAACTGCTGCGTGTGAAGACGTCTCCTGAAATGAAGCGCTATAATGAAGAGCATGCTGAATTATACAGAATTACAAGTGAGCATTCAGGGAAAAGTGTACATGATCCAGAGACCCTGGAGCAGCTGTACAACACACTCTTTATAGAGGAAGTGAACAACCTTATCTTACCAAACTGGACAAAGGAAGTTTACCCAGAGAAGATGGTTTCTGTAGCAGCATATAGCTTCACAATTCCAGCTAAAAATAAATTACTGCAAAGGCTGAAGATTGGTAAGTTAGTTTGAGAATGTGAGCTATCAGTTTTTAAAGTACCGTAAACATTCAGAATATAAGGTACCTCTCTAATGCAGACAACTTTATTATGGCACATTGGTATGAGATGATACACATCACACCTCCAATTAGTTATCACTGACATTTAAGCATTTGTCTTACCCTAGCATGAAGGTCCAAAGAGATGGAAATCACTGAGTTTCATACTGCTGATTGGACATACAGCTGGTTCTGGTACTACAGCTTGAAGGTTATGGATCAACCTCCTTACATTCCCAGGTTTACACCCAGTGATTGCCATCTTTTCAGACTCTGTATGAAGTACTTGGCTGGCAAGAGATTTGCAATGTGCTGACATGAAACAAGCTGTCACCTCCTGGGTCCAGATGCTTGTCACAGATTTCTTCTTGGCTGTGTACCAGCTTTGTTGACATGGTGGGACAAACACTTAAGTGTCTGTGGTGACTATATGGAGGTCTGGTGTGCACCTTTTGCTACCCATCTGCCATGTATACATGAAGTCAAAATGATGTTCTTGGCAACAGAATGTTTGTCATTTTTTTGAAACTCCTGAGTTGGGTATAGGAAAACTACTACTGCTACACACTATCATAATTTATCTCTCTTTGTGTAACTCTGTATCCCACAAAATCAGTTCTCTTTTTGAAATCGGGATTTATGGTTATTCATATAGTCAAGCATATCTCTAATTCACTGTCCAAAAAATTTTACTTTTCATACTTTTTGAACTGAAATGTTGTAAAGTGTAATTTTGTTGAAATTAAATAGCATTCAGATACAAGAGTTCAGTGTTGCTAGTCTGTGGAAGGACATAATGTTCCATCATGTGCTTTTTTGTGGATGATTGCCATTGTGCTAAAGCAGGAGAAGGCCTGATAACGTTTCAGGAATTGCCATCTCAGTGTCACCACTTATGACACTAATATCATAACAAAAGGAAAGGAATAAAATGAATTTTAATTTTTTTTAGCTTCACCGTTATGAGTAAATTACTGTTTTTAAGTATAATGCTTCAAAACGGCCATTCCTTTTTACTTTTTGTGTAATTCGTCCCGTTGTGGTTTATCATATTAAAACTGATGTGCTGCCACTACAAATTGTATTAGTTTCATCAATGTATGCTACATGTTTCGGTCGTACTGACCATCATCAGGCACTTGAATACATGACTTTAAAACTCAAAATAAAATTATATAAATATGTAATTTTATTTTGAGTTTTAAAGTCATGTATTCAAGTGCCTGATGATAATGAGTATGACCGAAACATGTAGAATACTTTGACGGAACTAATACAATTTGTTGTGGCAGCACATCAGTTTTAATATAATGTATCACAATGGGGCTGAACTACACAAAAAGTGTGTGTGTGTGTATACATATATATATATATATATATATATATATGCATTTTATTTGAGTTTTCAAGTCATGTATTCAAATGCCTGAGGATGGTCAGTACAAACAAAATGTTGTAACTTATATTGATGAAACTCATAAAATTTGTTGTGGTTGACAGCAGCATGTATGTCAATTTTAACATTCATTTTGAATGACAGTATTTCTTGTAAGGTATACCATTGCAGATTCTGTTCTTTATAATATTGTTTTATTCTGTATGAGATGCTGCTGTTGTAGGTTCAATTCTTTTTCTGTTTTGCAGGTCCCTTAGTAAAAAAAATAATAAAGAACATGGTGGATAAACGAGGTGGTGTCCTGAAGCCCGATTACAAGATGGCTATGTATTCAGCCCATGATACCACAGTTGCTAATATCCTTATGGCTCTGGGTGTATTTGATATGCAGAACCCACCATATAGGTCTCTGGTGCTTATTGAGCTCTGGAAAAATAATCTGGGAAATTATCAAGTTAAGGTGAGAATGGGATTGTATTCAGTGATGTCAGAATTTTGAAATAATTATTCAGGCCAAAGTGAAAACTTGGTGACAGAGAATGAATGTGCAACCAGGCTTAGCTATTGAATGTAATGTAGATGTATGAAGTTTTATTACTTGATACATGAGACAGAAGAATTTAACCAAAGAAATGTACATAGCTGTTGGTAGAAGACAGCTGATTTTTCTTGCTCTCATTGATGGCTTCACATGTACTTATGTCTTCTATCTTTCCAACCAACATTTATATAAGAAGGTGAGTGACTGTACCAAGAGAGACATGTCTAACATACAGCACTTCATTGTCGTGAATCCTATGCCAAATGCATCATCTGTACATTCTTGACAATTGACAATATTGTGAATGAGCGTACTACCATTCTCTTTCCACTTTTACATATGACCTTGTTTGCATATGCAAACCCACATAAAGAAAACAGCGCTAGAAATTAATTTTATGCATTTAGACAGCAAGGGATGTTACTGCTTTTTTTTTTAAGACATTCTGCATAATCTCTATTCTGTTCTCCACAAATTCCATCTATTTCATATTTTTATATTTCTTTCTGTGCAAGTAATATGTTCTTCATAAACCATGTGCGAAAATTTAAACACCACACAGGTAATTTAGGGGTTAAATGTCTGAACACCTTCAAAACCAGATATCTATGTTCTTTCTGTGTGACCAGCTGTGCTGGGCTACCTTTTTCAGAATTACAGTAAAATATACATACATGAAAGGCAGTATTCCACAGAGAAGTTCAAAGAAACGCCCACATTTTGTAAGTAAAAGTCCATACTGCAAGGGCAACTGCTAGTATCTGTAACGAAGACTAATTGGTGCTGAACGATTTGGAACATGAACATTACTGATCATGCCACTGTGCAGCAAATGTAGTCTGTTAGGTTATGTGGCAGCAAAAATGTGAACAAAGTTTTCATGTGTTGGTCATTGTGTAAGCATACTACAGGTAGTAAAAATATGATTTTAGAAGTAGTCTGTCTATATGCCTGTTACACACTGAAACTCATATTTACTGCCGTATAACATCCCAGAAGAATGAAACTCTCCGTTACACTGCGGTGGAAGCGTGAAATTTCGTATACTTATCTCTCTTCAAAACATTGCTTTTAATGCATATTTATTGCAATACATTTTGAACCCTTGCATGAACTGAAAAATAATGAGAAAAAAGAAACCTAGAATGTTCATAATTGATTCTTTTAATAGGCAGTGATGTACACCTGCTTGTTTAACTACTGACCTAGATGAAAATTTTAATCTTGGATTTGCTAAGTACACTAGTCAACTTCAGTAACAAATTACATAGTTCCATTCGTCTTCGTTACTGAAAGAGAGTAATTTTAGAAATTTGAAAGCATTCTAATTCTTGTTTTGTATGTATAATGGCTGTAAAATGTAATTTTAAAATACTTCTGGAATGATTGACTTGTGTTACCATAATATATGCTTTGTAACTGGTTTAGGTTTTGTATCGCAACTCAACAACGCATGAGCCATATAATCTTGCCATACCGGGCTGTGATGCTGTTTGTCCTCTTGAGAAGTTTGTGGGACTTCTGCAGCCAATTACTCCTGTCAATTGGGAGAAGGAATGCAGATTGAGCATTTTTCCTGATGATCTTACCTACAGTTCACTTGCTGTTTTGGGTCAGTATTTAGTCCTATATGTTAAAAAATGCTATTTATGTATATTCTTTTTTGTGCATTTTTGCAGTCTGTAATTACCTCATCCCTGAACCACACCAGCCTGAAGACATGCCATCGCTGATAACTCAGGCATGCACTGTTTCATTCTGCTACATGAGAACATTTGCAGTCACCTATCAGATATTTTTTGATGTACCTTTGTTTCAGGTCAGGAGCTTCCTAATTTGGATTGTCCTGACGTTCAAAAGTATATATTTTCCAAGAAAAGAAGAAGGTTTTTCTCTTAGGTAGACGGATCATGTTATGATAGGACTGGGACTGTAGGATTCAGGGAGGAGTAAAATTAGTTCTTGTTGTGAGATTTGAGATTGTCACAGTACTTACTATGACGAATGCTGTCTTTTGCAGTGTGACATCTTGTAGTCTGTAGAAACTTGTCCATATTTCACGAGAACTTAGTTCCTTTATCTTCGGGTAAAGAAGTTGCTCATATGCTCTGTGGGTGCCTCTGAAATATTGAGTTTCTAGAAAACTGCATGGTCTCAGCTCAGAGGACAGTATTCCTCATTATTTTTGCATCTTTTTCTCTCTCTCTCCAAGTTCTGGATAAGGAGTGAGCAAGAAGGGTAGAAAGTGCTGTACTGTGTAGAGTGTGGAAGAGTAGGTTGCTGGGGACTGTTCAAGCTAAATGCTACATTTATAGAGTTTGAAAGGATTTGATTTCCACAGATAATAAATGAGGTAATGAAGAGCAGGAGACATCATGAGGTTTGTCATCCTTGTTGTGTTATTATATTAACTAAAATGGAGTGTATGTACTTGTCAAACACAACATTATTTCTTGGTAGAGGTATGTAAAAAATATACTACATAAGGTTCAGTATAGCACATAATAAATTTAGTGTAACTGCTTACTAAGTATTTCATATACAACCTGAAGTTGTCCATTGTCAAGCACTGAAACATATAGTTGTACCTTATGTAGTATATGTTTTACATACCTCTACCAACAAATAGAGATGTGTTAGACAAGTACATACACTCCATTTTAGTTAAGCAGGAGGCATGTGTTTGTTTCTTCTGTATGCTTTCTTGACGAATATATTTCCGTGAAATCACTGCATCAGTTCTGAGATCTTATTGGATGAATAGAATAGAACAGAATTTACTTACATTCCATAGATCCTTTTTAGAACAAGGATGTGGAACAAGTCGTAACAACAATATAAGGTAGTGTAATACAATACAATATGAAACATGTTGTTTGTGCAGCTGTAAAAAATATTACATAACACAACACAGATCAAAATACAGCAAGGTATTGCGTCAGTCAGTATTTAGTAATGTGCACACCTGTAGTTAAAAATGTACCTAATGCAAAATAGTGGAGTAAGGGATTATACTTCAACACTGGCTTAAATATTTTACATCATATTATTATCATACTTATTTACTACTGTTGTTATAATATTCATTTAATGAATAAAAGGAGTTTGTGTATAAGCAATGTTTTAAAGCACTTTTAAATGTCTTCAAATTATTGGAAAATTTATGAAGTTGAAAGGAAGATTATTAAATATCTTAATACCTGAATATTAAAGTCCCTTTTGATAAATATCAAAATTTGCCAATCGTAAGTGAAGGTTAGAACCATGTCTAGTATTTACCTGTTAAATTCCTGAATTTATAAAAAATTGTTATAATTTGAAATGCCAACTTGATGCAACAAGGTAATTTTATTTATGTATTCTTAGCTCGACATGTTTCTCTGGCCATTATCTCCGTAACCATTCAACTTTGGACATAGGTGTTTTGGGTCATATCGGTATACTTTAACATAAGGAACACCCTCCCGAAGTCTGGCACATTCCTCCTGGGACACCCTGTATATACACACATACATATGACTATCAATAAATACCCAAGTTTATTATTCAGTAGTGGGCCAGGTAGCTCAATTGGTATAGCGACTGACTACGGGCTGGATGGTCCAGGAAGGAATCCTGGTGGGAAAGAGACTTTCCACCCGTCAAGACCTCCTGTAAAATGGGTACCGGGTCTTTCCCAGGGGTAAAGTGCAGCCGGGGCATGCTGCTGTTCACTCACCCCCTTCTAGTGCCGCAGTCATGGAAGAGTAGAGCTATACCTCTACCCACCCTCTGGGTAACACTGGGCCTGTAACGGGATCACTTTACCTTTGTATTATTCAGTAACTTTGGTAATCATTTGTTTTCATAACAGGACAACATGAGAGATTTTTTTTGACCACCTGGAGCATTTCTGTGATGATAAAACAGGGTAAGACATGCACGTGCACAGTGATTAGTCAGAAAATAAGTTCACATGGCGATTCAGTCGCACGGCACCATCCACACCGCACACACAACCTACGCAGCGGCTCTCGAGACCTCCACCCATTCAAAAACTCGTTGCAGAAAACCGTATGCTGCAACTCAACATCTAACGCTTCTGATGATGGGCATACGTACCCGAAACATGTCGAGCTAAGAATACATCAATAAAATTACCTTGTTGCATCAAGTTGGCATTTAAAATTATTTCATGAGGGGTTGCATGGTCAAACAACCCTCAAAAAATTGCTTCATGTTATCTGCAAATGTGTAATGTATCTACAAAGTTTAATGAGTATCATCGCGCAGACCATGTTTTTACAACTGTATACATTTCACAAGACATTTAGGGTTCATAAGGCACACTTTACAGTCTTCAGAACTGTATGACTGCACTTTGTGTGTCAGTTATACCTTTGTAAGTCAGGTTTTTAATGTTGCCAGTTTTTCTTCATTTTCGCAGTACCATGTGAACAGCATGTTCTTAACATGCACAATGTATTGATTGGTTCAGTTAACTAGTTATTTTACAGTGCTGTATTGGCTTCTTATGTTAGTGTAAAATATGATACTGTGTTATGCTTATAGTATGGTTATGAGAGATAACCTGCAAAGGTTGTAGGTGGAGCTGTTACTGTATGTAGACAGTACTTTTCACTGGTTGCTGACTCTCAAGTATTCCTTATTTCGTTAATTATTTTCAAGTACAAGTAACATAATCATAAAGACAAACAATTATAGCATGCTGTCATTTAATAAAGATTATAAATTATATTCTCATTGGTCCATCTCCTTTGTTTTCAGTTGTGATGACAAGTGGTGTTGTGGCTGTGTTACTCCTATGTTGTGTAGTTTTTGGATTAATGTACTGGAAGAAACGTAAGACATCTCCAGGTTACTGCTATCAGCAACTACAGCAGGATCCCATTTAGGACAGTTTGTACATCCTAGTCTTTCAGCAGTGCAACTTTCTGGATATGAATTTTGAATGAGGTGAAAATTTTACAGGATAGTAAAATAGTATGGTTAAGATAATGGTGCAGTGTTTTGTAAGAAAAATTGTTTGCTGATTTTTGAAGAATTAGGCAAGGTAATGTGAAGATGATTCTATCAGAAGTTCATGTTGATGACTGAAGAATACGGGTAAGGTGCTGCACATAATGTCATCCTTCTAGTCAGAGATACGTATATTTTGATAATCAGTTGTCCAGGTTTGAATATAGACATAAATGTTTGAATATTTGGATGATTTGAATATCTATACATGTTAATACTTGTGGGAGGGAAAGGAAAGTGCAGTTTTATGAAGTTCTTCAATTAAAATTTTTCAGTCATGCAGTAAACCATATTTTGATAATCAGTGTAACATCGTATTTCATGTCATAATCTGTTGCTTATATATAGTATGTACATGATGTTTATATGCTGAATTTTGTCTTTTTGCTAGCACAGTGAGATTATATCTTTTGAATATAGTGTGAAACATATATCACAGTGTGGTTCCTACTGAAATAATGTGATAAAAGTTGTGTCAGAAGGAATTGACAAACAGGTAACCACATATATTTCTCATACGTTGAATTAAACCCCTTTATAAAAAACAGGTAATAAAATATACGTAGCTCATTGGAAGCTATTTTCTGTTTTGAGGTACAGGATGTCAGTGTAGGCATTGGTAACGTTTCAGAGGAAACTGCTGCACGCATATTCAGAATACTGTCCAAAACTGTGTAGCATCATATTTCAGATCTCTGTTTCTTTTGGCCTAATGATATGTGACCGGTACAGTAGGTATGAAGTATCGTGTGGTCACTTTACCATCCTGCATCTTTCATTAGATTCTTGTCTTTCTTTCTTTAATGCTGTTGAATTTCTGTACATGAAAATGCTTACGATTTGTAATCCAGTAATTGGAGATATTTTTCCCAGTCAGTGAGAGGGTGGCGGCCAGATTTTAACTTGAGAGTTATGGTGCTTTTATTGAGAAGTGTGATGTCCAGTCAGCTGAACCATAAACATACGTATACAACAGCAGTAACATAATGCACAGCTGATAAAGCTCAAATCTACACATCATGCTGTATGGCAGGCATGCACAACATAGTGCCTGCAGGCTGTATGGGGCCCACTTGGATTCACTGTGGGGCCTGTGATAATTCTTGGAAATAATACTTATTTTTCAAAAAAATTGTAATTATTTGAAAGTTGAAAATTAAATGCTGCAGGCGACAGTGGAGTTCAGAATATGTACATGTAACCATGTGACTTATGCAGTTTGAGGAATATGAGCCAGTTTTTTCCTATGTTCACTGGAACTCAGCTGTGTAACCCTAGAAGCTGTGGAAATGAGGGGGAGATGTTTGGGAGGATTAGGGAAAAACACAAATATTTTCTTTCAGTGGAAACTTCTTTTTCTTTTCATTTTTGCATGAGTCGTAATTGGAAGTAAAAACAATTAAAAATTATTTTTATTGAATTGGAAAATTATTAATAAATTACCCTCCTCCCCAGAATGTACCCCTGTGACCCAAGACTCTTCTTTGGAGCTGTATGGCCCTTGTCACCTTCTGAGTTGTGTAAAGTGTGCTAATAATGAACTTACTGTAGACTGCATGTTTTGAGTGTGGCGTATCATCATTCGCATTCTTCACAAGAATTAACGTATTTTATTTATTGTACTTGTTTTCTTTACATCCCATTGTTACTGAATACATATTTTGATGTGATTGGTTTATACTTTGATGTCTCTAGCTGCAATACAGATTCTCTCCTCAAAACACTGAGCCTGTTTCTCTACACAAGTGTTGTAAGACATTGGCTATCCAACTTATTGAGCCTTTTACAGTCCTCCCTTCTTGTTTCCTGCTGCAGTTAGAATTGGAAAACATTATATAATTTATCTGTTTTTAAATTCCCCTTCAGCTTGCCCTTGCCCTATTCACATATCGGGGGTCTAAAGTAACCAACCGGTTGAAAGTGTGGGGAGACACCTAGTCTAATCAATTGATGTGGTCCATTGCCAGTGAATAAGGGTAACTGTTTCTGTGAGACCTGAGTAGGTGCCTCCTGACCCATTTACTCTAGGGTGGGAATAGTTCCAGTTCTCTGAACTTTTTTTAATGCACAGTGATATAGACAAAATCTATAAAAGTAATAATACTAAATGAGGTATCTTAAATATTATTCATTTGTAGGATCCCAAAGGTAGAAGGATCTGAATGTAAAGACTGCATTGAACAGTGCTGAGAGTTTGATGTCTCAAGTGTGTTTCACTTTGTTAACAGGCTTCCTCAACATTCCCTTATACATGGCTGTGGTGAAGAATGCAGAATGTCATGTTTTTATAACAGTAGTCTGTAAAAAATTGTATATAAATTAAGAGTGGGAATTGAGTGCATGTGTATATATATATAAAGCAGTATTGTCTGAGGGTATGCATGATGTGTTTTTGAGGGAAAAGAATGTTGAATAAAAGAAATGTGTCAGTACATATGTTATTTTACAGATGAACAGTTCATTTGATGCACAGTGGGAATCCTTAAATTCAGTTTAGAGATTCCAGAAGTAACTTCAGTAGATATGTAAAAGTAAGTACTGACTGTTCTGTAGTTGTTTGGGTACACAATTTAATCTGGCAACTGTTGCTTGTCACGTCCCATCAACTACATGTCCCAGCATATATCGGTGTATAAATTCCTTGCTGTTCTGTTTTCCCTACTTGTATTGTAATGTGTAATAATTATAATATACTGTTATTCCGTGTTCCAAATGTCAGATCTAGCTGGTCTTTTAACAGTTATCAGCTTCATGATACAGGGTTTTCCTTTAGTGGCAGTTACACAGGTGATCAACAGCTCCTTTGGTGTTAGGGGATCCTGATGCACATCACATTACTTATTGTTGGACCCCACCCAGATGCAATGGAATACAGTTCACTTTTTCACAATATAATTTCCTGAAGATCAGGTATGTGATGTCACCAAGTGAGTGTGTGATTTTCAGGGAAATTTTTATGCATTCTTAGTGTAATCATATTAAAAAAAGCAAACTGAAGATTACAGATACAAATCTCCTTTGTTACCTCTGAGGTTCCCCAGCAACTCCAGTCTTTGTTCTGCTGTAAGAATTGGAGACCAAATTACAGATCCTTATAAAACAGGCAGTATTGTGCATCTGTTGCTTAGATTTGTATACAAGCAGGCAATGTACCTATAGTATAACCATAATCCTAATTATAATCATTTATTTAGTATTCCAGAGATCTACCAGAGTGGATATAGAACTTGTCATTAGATAACAACAGGCATAGTGCAAAATGAGTCTCGACAATAAGATACATATTATAGTGATTTGTGATTATAATACATAAGTAAGACAAATCAAGTTTATACAAGGAAATGTGATCAGTTCAGAATATACAGTCAGTGAAAAGTTCATAATGTACCTAGACAGTACTTAAAAACAATTCAAGAGTACTTACATAATGCACATAGACAGAATCTTAAATCAATATACCAGTACAATAAAAATCTTGTGATACGGTTCTTAATTCACAATGGACTAAGGTACTCTTCAAATGTGTAAAATGAGTAAGTGTGTAAAATTTTTTTCAGAGCAATTTAACATTTTTTTTGGTTACCAGCAACATTCTTATCTCCAAGGGTAAATTATGAAAAAATTTTATCCCCAAATAATAAGCTCCTTTTTGATAAATGGTTAAGTTTGCTTGAGGAAGGTATAAATTATTTCTTCGTCTAGTGTATAAATGGTGATTTTCATTGTTTGTTAAGAAAAAAATTTTGTTTTGAACTACAAACATTAATAAAGATAACATATATTGTGATGTCAAGGGCAAAATTTGTAATTTCTTAAATAAGTTTCTACATGAAACTCTCTCCCACATCCTTCCATAATTCTAATTGCTCTCTCTCTCTCTCTCTCTTTTTTTTTATTGTGGAGCTATGTGACGAGTTTCCCCAAAATATAATTTCATAGCTCAGCCAAATGAAAAAAAAAGTGTAATAGATCACTTTTAATGATGAAACAGACTTGTATATTTTGGCATTTCTAATTATATAACAAGCCTTACTTAACTTTTTCATAAGTAAATCAATATGATTATTCCAAGACAAAGTATTATTCATTGTCACCCCCAGGAATTTTGTGTAGGAGTTGTTGGTGATAAAGTTACTGTTAAAGCCTATTTTTAATTTAACTGACATATTTCTCTTAGTTGTAAATTGTACATAATTTGTTTTATTAAAATTTGAAGATAATTGGTTTGCTCTCAGCCATTTATTCGAAGTGTGAAACCTAAGTAAATGTTTTTTTTTTTTAAATCTGTTAGGTTAGAGTGGGCAAATAAGATACTAGTATCATCAACAGAATTTATAGGTGCTATATTTTTATTTATAATCTTGCATAAGTCATTTATATATAAAATTAAAAGTAGAGGTCCCAAAATAGAACCTTGTGGGACTCCATATCTTACTTTCGCCCAATTTGAAACTTTATTACTAGTCTCACTGTCATTACATATTTGTTTTCTACAATATCTGTTACCCAGATAAGATTGATACAGTTGAAGATCCTTGTCACTTTCCATAAAATTTCAATTTAGATAATAGAATATCATGATTAACACAATCAAATGCTTTCTCTAAATCACAAAAATATCCCTCCTACTAGTAGTTTATTGTTCATAGCATTTAAAATCTCAGTTGTTAGCTTATAAGTTGCATTATCAGTCCTCAGTCCTATCCTGAAACCATATTGTTCAGTGCTTAATATGTTATAATTGATTATGTGTTTTAAAATCCTTCTCTCCATTACCATTTCAGATATTTTTAAAAATGGTGTTAAGAGTGATATAGTTAGATACTTGACACCTATCATCATTTTTATGTAGTGGTTTTATTATTGCACATTTTAATCTATCAGGGAATATACCCCAAAAGAAGCATTTTATTACACATGTAATTTATTGGAGAACTTATGAAAGGGCAGCTTACTTTTAGGATCTTTGTGGTTATCTCATCCTACCCATACAAGTTTTTTGTTTTGAAGGATTTTACAATTCGTTCAGTTTCTTTTGTTGTTGTGCATATACATTCCATACTTGGGTAAGGTTTATTAAAAGCTTGTTCCATGAAATGGGTATGACTATCCATATTATCATCATTAATAAGATTATTTTTACTTTGTCTATTAACATTTTCTGCGATAGCAACAAAATACTCATTAAAATATTCAGCGATAGTTTTGTTGATCAGTGATTTTTTTACCTTCAACTTTTAGAACTTGTATTTCAATGCTTTTTTTATTTTTTCTTTAATTATAACATTGAAGTGCATTCATGCAACTATTGTTGCTGGGGAAAAGCAATATTACATATTCTGAGTGTGTGTGTGTGTGTAGCCTTAGTTATCCAGCATGCAGTTCGCATGTGCTGTATTATATTTTTATCTGTCGCTGGCTGTACCACATTTTTCCACATTATCTAATAAGTGACACAATTTTAAAAAATCAGTTATTGAACATGAACTGTGTGTTTTGATTTTCTCTAAAAGTTTTGTCTGAAACATTTTTTATTCTAAGAAAAATTCAGTGATATGTCATATATATGTGCATATGTTAAGTACGCATTATTCTTGTCTTATTTTAATGATACATGAATTTTCATGACAGATTTACAAAATACTCAAATATAAAATTTCATGAAAATTAGTTCATTGGGAGGCAGGTTTTTCCATGAGGGCAGATGGATGGACAGACAGACGTCATGAAGCTGATGGTCACTTTTCGCAGTTTTTCGAATGTACTTAAAAATAGTACTCTCTCCTAATCCTTGTCATGTAACATGCAAACTGAAAATACTGGCATGATGTTCTCTGCCATTGGTATGTTGAAACTTAGCTTCCCTAAATGAATTGTAGAATAGCTAAGATTGACCAACAAGCTCTACCTATCACTTGTCTTTGCTGTCTCATTATTGGAAAGAATTAAGAATGATGTCTCAACATTTTTTTAGTCTACATTTGTTCCTTATCACACAACTGTGTACCATAGGCATAATCAGAGTTATTTAATTAATTTAGACATTTGGTAATATTCTCTGTACAGGAGATGTGTACAGGCTCATTTTGGGGTCTTCTAAGACCACTATATGTTCTGGGACCATGGCTGCTATTGGCGTAAGCATACCTTGGCTAATAACTTCGGACAGGCAAAATCAACCATGGGTATTAGGAACTTTTCTTTATGGATGAGTCAAGTTAGAAAGAGGCAGAAGGTTGGTTTCAACCAGTTCCCAATATACATACACTCCCTGCCCTCACTCCGCTCTTCAACCCAGTGGCCAAAAAAACATTCTTAGGTAGAAAATATTATTGAGCAGGCATTTGCCCCACAGGTTATGCCTATGACTAAGAGGCATTTGAGACTGCAGTCACAGTGCTTGTGCTGTTCAAGACCATGCACATCACGAACTGCCTATGTCATAGTTTGAGCTCACAGTTAATTGTTCCTTCTTCAGTTCTTCATGCTTCATGCTTTGACAAGAGACACTATCATCTCAACAATCGTAAGAAGTTTGAACTCCCATATGTTCTGAGGCAACTAGCAACTGCAGATGTTCTTTAGGATATGGATTTGGACATAGTTGGTAGTTTGTACACCATTAAAGACTTCCAGTCTGTTGTTCATTTACAGGTTAAGAACCTTTAAAAGTGGTCTAATATATTGATACATAGAAGTAATACATGATAATTTGTGGGAATCTGTCGCAGAAAAATAGTCAGCTTTTTATAGTGTGAAGCATTATAGAAGCTCACCGCTCTTTCCTTACTTGGCAAGTGTTTAATGCAGTGAGTGACCAGTGTGCAGGAGGAAGGCAGTACACAGTGCAACACTGGTGAAAAGGAATATATATACAGGGTGTCCCAGGAGGAATGTGCCAGACTTCGGGAGGGTGTTCCTTATGTTAAAGTATACCGATATAACCCAAAACACCTATATCCAAAGTTGAACGGTTACAGAGATAATGG
>Ga0123354_10004359_pt1 | contig 20037 bp, 14 predicted proteins | sample TergutLab28metaG_2_FD_97872 | JGI IMG/M metagenome (GOLD analysis project Ga0123354, IMG submission 97872) | Labiotermes labralis P4 segment gut microbial communities from Petit-Saut dam, French Guiana - Lab288 P4 | ecosystem: Host-associated > Arthropoda: Insects > Digestive system > Gut ...
ACAGTAATTTTGTACTTGCCTTTTTTGATAAATCAAAAAAGGATGACCTTCGGTCGGCCCTTCGGGAAACAGAGGGGGGTCAGCATCACCGGAATGGGGGTCAGCATCGCCGGAATACACAGTTAATAATAATATTTATTATCTTTGCACTTTAGTATAGCATTAAAAGAACAATTGGTGGGGAAATTTATCGTGATATTTATTTTGATATTAACAATAATTTGATTTTAGGAAGAAATTTCGATAAACATCAAACCTGTGTATAGGTTTGATTAATAGACTGATGAAAGTGAATCCGGCGGGAAGTCTCATCAGTTACATGAAAGGGATTGCTTATGCTGAAGAGCAATTGTGATTTATACGACAAGTGGGAAAAGAGAAAGTGTGACCGAACTTAGCGTTATAAACTACACCATAAAACATGAAAAAAATAACTGTAAAAATAGGAATAATATGAAAAACTTAATTTTTATTTCTTTATTTCTCTCCTGTTGTTTGCAGGCAAGCAGCCAGGGGGAGGATATCTATTTGCCGCGAGCCAACGATTGTTTTGAAAAAGGCGACTATGAATGTGCGAAAAGATATTATACGCTTTTTCAAGCTTGGTCCAAAAAGGATATGAGCGCACAAATTCAAAAGTCGGATGATTGTTTTAAAAACGTGATTGCTGCCGACAGCTTATTCATGAATAAGGAGTATGGAAAAGCAAGCGACCGATGCAAATTCGTGTTGGATAAAAATCCGAAAGATCCACACGCAAAAAAGCTGTTCGGTTTGTGTAAGGCACAATTGACGCCAAAAGACAATAAAACTATCGAAACAACACCGCCTGTGAATGCAGCTGTAGATATGGTTTATGTACAAGGAGGCACTTATATTATGGGATGCACTTCCGAACAGGGAAACGGATGCTTCGATGGAGAAAAACCTGCTCACTCAGTAGCCGTGAACGATTTTTACATAGGAAAATACGAAGTGACGCAAGCGCAATGGAGGGCAGTAATGGGTAACAACCCCTCCCATTTCAAAGGTGAAAATTTACCTGTGGAATGGGTGAGTTGGAACGATGTGCAAATATTTATTCGAAAGTTAAATGCACAAACCGGTAAGAAGTATCGTTTACCAACGGAAGCGGAATGGGAATATGCGGCGCGGGGCGGCAACAAAAGCACCGGCTGCAAATACAGTGGCAGCAATTCCGTGAGCAATGTGGCATGGTACTTCGATAACAGCAGCAATAAAACTCATCCCGTCGGTATGAAATTGCCCAACGAATTAGGTATTTATGACATGAGCGGTAATGTTTGGGAGTGGTGCGGCGATTGGTACGATACTTACAGCCCCAATGCACAAATCAACCCTCAAGGTTCCGCGGCAGGAACTTACCGTGTGAGTCGAGGCGGCAGTTGGAACGGCAATGCCTGGCTTGCGCGGGTGTCGCTCCGCAACTTCTACAGACCCGATTTTCGTGATAATGCACGGGGTTTTCGCTTGGCTTGCAGTAGTGAGTAGGTCAACCGAGAGAAAAGGAATGAAATTATACGTAATATGAAAAAAATAATTTACTTTCTATGCTGTTTTTCTTGCTTCATCGGAACACCGGCGTTTGCTCAGCGTTCGGCAAGTTTTATTTCTCCCGATATTCTTTTCCGAGAAGGTAAAGGAATGTACGACATTAAAAATTATGCCGGATGTATAAGCAAAATGACGGAATACAAGAAAATCGCTTCCGATCGTGAGTTGATACAAGAAGCTGATTTCTTTCTGGCGGCTTCATCTTTTTATATGGGAAGGGCGGGCGCGGGAATGGATTTGAAATATTATTTAGACGATTATCCCGACAATCGACACCGAGATGAGGCTTGTTTTATGATCGGTTCAAATCATTATGCCCACGAAGAATATCAAGTCGCCGTTTATTGGCTCAATCAGGCTGATATGGATTATCTTTCCCCTGAACAACAGGAAGATTATGCCTACCGCTTGGGGTTTTCTTACTTGAAAACGAAAAAACCGGGAGAAGCTCAACGATTGTTCTCTAATCTCCGGAAATACAGTATCGTTTATCATACCGCTGCTACGTATTATCTTGCCTATATCGCTTACAGCGTAGGAGATTACAAACAAGCCGCCGCTTTGTTCAACAGTATCAAAAATGAGCCGGAATATCGAACGGAAGTTATGTATTTTTTGACGCAAATTGATTTTGCCCAGGGACGCTATCAACAAACCATCAGCGGAGGTAAATATTTATTGACCGATTATCCCGATTATAACTTCGATTATAATACCGAAATCAACCGCTTAGTCGGTTTATCCTCTTTCCGTGATGCCGATTACACCCAAACCCGCGAATATCTTACCAGGTATGCGGGAAGAGCGGTTTCCCCCAATCCCGGAGATTTATATATATTGGGATTAACTAATTACATACTGGGAGATTATACGAGAGCCATTGATAATTGGAGTTTAAGTAATCCGGGAAATGATGCGTTCGGACAAAACACAAATCTCTATCTTGGGCAAGCTTTCTTGAAAAAAGGAGATACCGATCGGGCAATCATGGCTTTTCAAACGGCTTCACGACTTGATTTTGATCCAAAAGCCAAAGAAGCTGCAATGTATAATTACGCGATGTTGCTTCATCAAAATTCAATTTCAGCTTTCGGAGAATCGGTCACCGTATTGGAAAATTTTCTTAATACCTATCCCAATTCAATATACGCCGATAAAGTAAATGATGCTTTGGTTGACGTTTATTTGACGACCAAAGATTATCAAACAGCGCTTGCTTCGATTTCAAAAATAAAAAATCCCGGAACTAAAATCAACCGGGCACAACAAAGAATTTATTATTATTTGGGTACGATATCTTTCACGAACGGGATTTACGATGATGCAATCCGTTATTTCACACAAGCGGTAACAGCCGGAAATTACGGGATATCGGAAAGAGATGAAGCGCTCTATTGGCGTGGCGAATCATATTATAAAAAAGGCGATTATACGAATGCGGCAAAAGATTATCAAGCGTATTTGAAAACGGGAAACAAATCGGGAAATTTACCTTCACTGGCTGCTTATAATTTAGCTTATTGCGCTTTCAACCAAGAACAGTTTAAGGCTGCCGGAGACGGATTCCGGAGTTTTATTTCTTCGGAAAAGGTGGAAACACCAAGTTTATCCGACGCTTATGCACGATTAGGCGATTGTTATTTTTTTGCAAGGCAATTTAAAGAGGCTGAAAATTCTTATAACCAAGCAATTTCAATTAATCCTTCTATGAGTGATTACGCTTTGTTTCAAAAAGGTTATGTTCAGGGATTGCAAAAAGACTATCGAGGCAAAATTGCTCAAATGGACCGTTTGATTTCCGATTATCCGCAATCGCCTTACCTCTCCGATGCGTTTTACGAAAAGGGACGATCCTATGTTTTATTGGATAATACTGAGGCGGCTATTGATATCTATCAACAGTTGTGGAATCGATTTCCCGAAAACAACAATGCCCGAAAAGCCGGATTGCAGATAGGACTGCTCAATTTTAATGCCAATAAGCTGCAACAGGCTGCTGAAGCCTATAAAAAAGTGATAAGTAAATATCCCGGCAGTGAAGAAGCAAAAGTGGCTGTCGAAGACTTGAAATCGGTTTATTTTGAATTAAATGATATCAACGGCTATGCCGATTTTGTCCGTTCGCTGGGAGGCGCGGTTAAATTTGAGGTGAACGAACAAGATTCGTTAACTTATTTTGCCGCCGAGCGGTTTTTCCTGCGTAACGAAATCAAACAAGCTCAAACTGCCATGTTGAATTATCTGCAATCGTTTCCTTCAGGCGCTTTCAGCGTTAATGCAAGGTATTACCTGGCGCAAACCTATTATCAGGATAATAATTACGTAGCGGCAAGGCAGGAATTTGAAAAAGTATTGGCTGCGGGAAATAATCAATTCACCGAAGAAACCCTGGTTTGTTTGTCCGAACTGTACTATAATAACAAAGAATACGAAAACGCGCTTTTGCTTTATGAGCGATTGCAAAATACCGCTGCAAATAAATCCAACCGCGATACCGGATCGTTAGGCCTTATTCGTTCGGCGGCTAAAGTGAATAAATCGAACTCGGTTGTTACGGCGGCTAATCTGCTTTTGAAAGACGTCGCCCTTGATCCAACCAAAGCAAATGAAGCTAAATACTATCGCGCAAAATCTTATTTGGTTTTGGGTGAAAAAACGCTTGCCGAAAAAGATTTACTGGATTTATCGAAAGATACGCGAACCGCTTTTGGAGCGGAAGCAAAATATTTGTTGGCGCAGAATTATTTCGACAATAAACAGAACGCCAAAGCTAAAGAGGTAATAATGGACTACATTCAAAAGGGAACCTCGCATGGCTATTGGTTGGCGCGCAGTATTCTCCTCCTGTCGGATATCTATACTTTGGAAGGCGATAAACTGCAAGCGCGCCAATACTTGGAAAGCCTGCAAAACAATTACAAAGGGAGCGACGACGATATTCAGAATCGAATTAATGAACGTTTAACACAGTGATGAAGAAAATGAAACCGTTTTTTTTAACTACGTTTGCCTTAAGTTGCGTGTTATCGCTTCAGGCACAAAATAGTGTAAAAAGAGATTCAATCATAAATCGTGAATTGATGCTGGAAAAGGAGTACACTCCGACAATACATGATGCCGCCAAATTGAATCAACTTCCCGAATTGCGCGAACCGCAGGCTCCTAAATCCCAAGTGGAATTTTCGAATTATACGGTTCCTTACAATGTGCAATCGGCACTCACTCCCTTGGGTCCGCATGCATATCTCGGTCAGATGAATTATTCCAAATATCGGGGTTATCTGACTGCCGGATTAAGCAGTCTGATTGATTTCGACGGCGATGTAGGCTATCAAATATTAAATACAGATAAAGATTGGTTGAATGTTTTCTTTTCTCATCGTTCAAGCGGATGCAATGTTTCTTATCTGCAAGATGTATCCTTTTTGGGAGAAACCGGGAAGCAAAGGTTTAAAATCAATGATAATTGGGGCGGTTTGAATTTCATGCATGATTTTGAATGGATCAAATTTCTTGCCGATGTAAAATATACCGGTTCCTCATTTAATTATTACGGTTTATCCATTCCGCGTTATACCGATCCCGTTGACCAACCAAATAATTATTTCGATAAAAATACCAATCAGAACGACGGATTGCTTGAGGCGCATGTCGGTGTTGTTTCCGAAAATATCGACGAAATAAACTACAAAATCAACGCGGGTTATACGTCTTTCACGCAAAAATACGGGAATCAACTATTTGATAAGGGCGGTAAAGAAAGCCGTTTTTTAATCGGCGGAGACGTTAATGCTAAAATTACTCCGACCATCGGGATAGGTCTTTCCGGACTCATTACAACGTATTCTTATTCGGATAAAACATTTAAACTTCTGAACGACAGCACGACAAATTATTGGACCTATTCTTTGAATCCCTATTTAAATTGGGAGAACGGTAATATGAATCTTACATTGGGGGTTAAAATGGATGTTGAACTCGGAGGCAGAGGAAAAATAATGCTGTCGCCGGCAATTCGGTTCGATTATCATCAAGACTATCAATGGATGTTCTATCTGCTTGCCGAAGGAGGAAGAAAAGATAACAGCCAATACAATCTGTTCTACGAAAATCGTTATGTCGATCCGCTGATTCGTGTAATGGACTCCCGATCTCCTTTGGACTTGACGGCGGGAGTGAAGTTTACTCCGGTACCGGCTTTTACCATCGACCTCTTTGGCGGATATAAAATTACACAAGACGAACACTTTTTTTATTCTAATATCGGCAATAAAATTATTTTGGATGATAATTTGCCGATGTTGTCGGGTAATTGGATAACTCCCGTTTATGAAGATGCAAATACTTTTAAAGCAGGCGCCGACCTCAAATATGCTTTTCAAAATAGTTTTGAATTAGGGATAAAAGGAACCTATTATCATTGGGCGATTTCCGGTGATAAATACACTGCCGACGCAACTCTTCATGAAGCATGGAATAAGCCTGATTTTGAATTGAATCTGAATGCCGCTTATCGTATTCCTGAAATTCCTTTGCGATTCGATTTGTCCTATATCGGCGCTTATGGACGAAAAGCGACGGACCCTTCTTTATCGAGATTATTTAGCATGAATGATGTTAATGATTTATCGCTAAAGGGAACGTATTCGTTTACGCCTTGGTTTTCAATTTACCTGTCTCTGAACAATTTATTATTTTCGAAATATGATTTATGCTGGGGATATCCGGTCCAAGACTTTAACATTATGGGTGGTTTGAGCATTTTGTTTTGAAATTTTATTAACTTTGCGCCGAAAAAAGCGAAATAAATATGCAAAAGAATCTCGTGATTGTTGAATCGCCGGCAAAAGCTAAAACTATTGAAAAATTTTTAGGCGCCGAATACAAGGTGTTGTCAAGCTATGGACATATTCGCGATTTGAGAGAAAAAGGAGGACTCGGAGTTGATGTCAATAACGATTTTGAACCCGAATACATTATTTCTTCCGACAAAGTCGAATTGGTGAAAACCTTGAAAAAGGAAGCGAAGAATGTCCAAATGGTATGGTTAGCTTCCGATGAAGATCGGGAGGGAGAGGCGATTGCCTGGCATTTAGCGGTCGTTCTCGGATTAAGTGAAAAAGATTCCAAGCGAATCGTTTTTCATGAGATAACGAAAAATGCAATTCTCAACGCAATAGAAAATCCGAGAGATATCGACTTGAATCTGGTAAATTCTCAGCAAGCCCGCCGGGTATTAGACCGCATTGTCGGATTCGAACTCTCACCCATTTTGTGGAAAAAAATCATGCCTTCGCTTTCGGCGGGACGAGTGCAGTCGGTTGCCGTACGCCTCATTGTGGAACGCGAAAGGGAAATCAATCAATTCAATTCGGAAGCGTTTTTCAAAATCACCGCCATCTTTGTTCTTCCCGACGGAAAAACGACAGTGAAAGCGGAATTAAATAAACGCTTTTACACGGAAGCTGAAGCAAGAGAATTTCTGAAAGGATTAATAAATGCTTCGTTTACAATTGAAGATGTCAATACGCGACCCGGGAAAAAGTCTCCGGCGCCGCCTTTTACCACTTCTACTTTACAACAGGAAGCAGCTCGTAAAATCGGTTTTTCGGTCGGTCAAACCATGTCGGTCGCTCAAAGACTGTATGAAGCCGGGTTGATTACCTACATGCGTACCGATTCGTTGAATCTCTCAACTTTGGCTTTGGATGCCGCAAAGAACGAAATTACCAATGAATTTGGAAAAAGATACCTGAAAATACGTCAATATCAAACGAAAACCAAAGGAGCACAGGAAGCCCACGAAGCTATTCGACCGACGTATCTCAATAATCGAACGGTTAAGGCAACCGTCCAGGAACAGAAATTGTACGAGTTGATATGGAAACGAACGGTCGCTTCGCAAATGGCTGACGCCGAATTGGAACGAACAACGGTAACCATCGGTATCAGTACGTATGAGAATGAGAAATTTTTTGTTCAAGGTGAAGTAATACGGTTCGACGGTTTTTTGCGAGTGTATCTTGAAGACAATGACGACGAAAATACCGACGAAACGGTGGAAGCCATTCTTCCGGCAATGTACGTCAACGATCAAATAAACTTATCGGAAGCTGTTGCCAATGAACGGTTGACACAAAAGCCGTTCCGCTATACCGAAGCTAGTTTGGTGCGTAAAATGGAAGACTTGGGTATCGGTCGCCCATCTACTTATGCGCCAACTATTTCAACTATTCAACAGCGTGGATATGTAGTCAAAGAGAACAGACCGGGTGAAGAACGATTGTTTCTTACTCTTACCCTGAAAGATAAAATAATTACAGACAGTATCAGAAAAGAAGTTATCGGAGCAGATCGGAATAAACTCTTTCCAACTGATTCGGGACTGGTGGTCAATGATTTCCTGATAGGACACTTTCCGGATGTATTGGACTACAATTTTACTGCGAATATCGAAAAGGAGCTTGACAAAGTAGCCGACGGTGAAATGCGTTGGACGGATACGCTGCATAAATTTTACGATTTATTTCATCCCATCGTGATAAAAGTTTCCGCATCCAAAACGGAATTAAAAGTCGGGGAAAGAATGTTGGGTGCTGATCCGGCTTCGGGAAAACCGGTTTCCGTCAAAATCGGACGTTATGGACCTTTTGTGCAAATCGGTTCGGCAGAAGATGAAGAAAAACCACGTTTTGCATCTTTGATGAAAACGCAATCCATAGAAACCATCGATTTGGACGGCGCCTTGAATTTGTTTAATTTGCCGCGCACCATAGGCCAATTGGATGATAAACCGGTGGTTGCCGCTATTGGTCGGTTTGGTCCGTATCTCAAATTCAACAATTCGTTTACTACCATCCCCAAAGATTATAATCCTTATGACATCACCATCGATGAAGCGGAAATGTTGATCCGGGAAAAACAAAAACGGGATGCCGACAAACAAATCAAAACTTTTCCGGAAGACGAAAATCTGCATGTACTGAACGGTCGTTTTGGTCCCTATATTTCGTATAATAAAGTTAATTATAAAATTCCGAAAGGAAAGGTTCCCGCTGAGTTGAGTTTTGAGGAAATAATGAAAATTATCAAAGAAATGCCGGAAAAACCGGTAAAAAGCAAAACGAAAAAACCGGCGAAAGCTGCCGCCGCAACTAAAACAACAACGAAACGAAAGGTTTCAACGAAAAAATAAAATAAAAAGGAAGGAGGGACCCGTCTCACTCTTGATACAGCCTCCTCCTTCCGTTTACATTGGGAAAGTCTTTTTATTTATTCATCATAAGGATGAAAAATAAACCAGATTTCTCCGTTAATAGCTCTCACTTCCCACCACGAACCTCCGTAAATGGCTTGTAATTCGTCATTACTCAGTTCTCTCATCTCAGACTTGGTTTCTTTTTCTAACATTTTCATAATTGATATTTTTTATATTATAGCGTTAAATACACTGCAAAGTAACAGCATTTGTATTTTAAACTATGTTAAGAATAGGTTAAATTTATGTTATTTTTTTCTTGGAAGATAGCAAATAAAAATATAACTTTGTCGTCTCATATTTTTGTCTGTGGCTTTATATCTAATGGAATTGCTAAAATGAAAAAGGCTAACCTTTTACTAATATTTGCGGTAGCGCTGTTATTTTTGTTTTCTTTGCAAGCTTTTTGGTTATACTATACGTATCGCTTACGTTTAGAAAATATCCGGGATTCAATAAATTCACTCTTCTATCAAACAATAGAAAAAGAATTGGATCAACGGTTTTTTGAACTGGGCAAAAAAGTAATGCAAACTACCCCGAATAGTAATATTCGTATTGATTCTTTCAAAATCGATTACAATCAAACGAAAAATTTCACCGTTGCTCCTCAACAATTTGCTATGGTTCAACAACTAATGAAAACCTGTAATATTCATTTCGATATAGCAGGGATGGATAGTATATTTCATACACTTTTGCAAGCCAACCAATACCCGTTTCAGTATCAAATCAATCATACGGATTCGATAGGCGGAATCATAGGAACGGCAGGCAACGCGATCGACTCCGGCTTCCACACTGCTGTTTTCCGGATTATCAACGGCGAAAAGGTCTATGCCATAGTTAAAATTACAGTCTCTGTTGTTTTTAAAAAAATGTTTGCGATATTAGTTGTATCCATTATGATTTTCTTTTTCATCATTGCTTGCCTTATTTATGAAATAAAGATATTTCTTAATCAACACCAGTTAATGCGACTTCGGGAAAATTTTGCGAGTGCGCTGACGCACGACATGAAAACCCCGTTAGCATCTATTCATTCGGTCTTGGTTCAGGTGGAAAACGGAGTCATAGATAAAGTTCCGGATATGCGGAAAAAATACACTGCGATTGCAATTGATCAAACGCATAATTTGCAAGCCATCGTTGAACGCATTTTGTCGCTCGCATCTATTGAACAAAAACTGTTGTCAATGAATAAGCAATCTGTTGATTTACACACGATGATTCAGTCTTTGATTGACAAATTTACCGTCAAAATCGATAAAAATATTGTATTTCAAACATTCTTCGATTTAAAAGAAAATGTTTATGCAGATTCGTTTTATTTGGAAAATGCCATCAGTAACTTAATTGATAACGCTATAAAATATTCTGGCGATCCGGTGAAAATTGAAATAAAATGTATAACCGGTAAAAAACAGACGAATATCAGCGTCAAAGATAACGGGTTTGGAATTTCATTAAAAGACCGGGAGAAAATATTCAAACGATTCGAAAGAGGCGCAGAAATAAAACGAAATCATATCAGCGGCTTTGGCATTGGATTGAACTATGTGCAGCAAGTGATTGAAGCGCATGGAGGAACTATTGAGTTATTAAGTCGGGAAGGAGAGGGGAGTGAATTTGTCATTATCTTGCCTCTCGGTAAATAAGAAAAATAAACATTTATATGTTACCTATGGAAAAGATTAAACTGCTCTTTGCAGAAGATGATGCTTCTTTTGCATTTATTGTTAAAGAAAGCTTGGAGTTGACGGGAATTTATCAAGTACAAACAGCTGTCAACGGGAAAGAAGGATTAGACGCCTATTTATCGTTTAATCCCGATGTCATCGTTGCGGATATTGAGATGCCGGTTGTTAACGGAATGGAAATGGTATCGCAAATCCGAAAACTGAACGAAGCCATTCCGATATTATTTGCAACCGGTTATACAAACACTCAATATGTATTGGATGGATATAAACTGAATGTTGACAATTTCATCAAAAAACCCTATTTGCCTGAAGAATTAAACGCACATATTCAAGCGGTATTAAAACGATCTCGAATCGCGGTGACCGGATGTGTCGAAAGTACCGTTTATCTGGGAAACTTAACTTTCAATACCGATAAACTATACCTTCAATGCAATAATATCAAGTACAAATTACCTCCTCGCGAAGCTGATATTTTGTATAGATTATTTGAAAACAAAGGAAATGTTGTCCAACGAAAAGAACTTCTCGAAATGTTATGGGGAACAAACGATTTCTTTACATCAAGGAATTTGGATGTATCTATCTACTCCTTACGCAAGCATCTATCACTCGACCCGAATGTCAGCATCGAAACGATTCGGGGCAAGGGATTGGTACTCAACATAAAATGAAGATATTGTCCGATTTAATCAGCCAATAATTTACGATATCTCACTCGCTTGGGTTCAACATTTCCTAAACGCATTCTTTTATTTTCTTCGTATTCCGAATAAGAACCTTCGAAGTAAAATACTTGTGAATCGCCTTCAAATGCCAGGATGTGCGTACAAATTCGATCGAGAAACCAACGATCGTGGGAAATCACCACGGCGCAGCCTGCAAAATTCTCCAAGCCTTCCTCGATTGCTCGTAAGGTATTAACGTCGATGTCGTTGGTAGGTTCGTCCAATAAAAGTGTATTGGCTTCCGACTTCAGGGTTAAAGCTAAGTGTAACCGGTTCCTTTCTCCTCCGGAAAGAATACCGCATTTCTTTTCCTGATCGGCTCCCGAAAAATTAAACCGTCCCAAATAAGCCCGAGCGTTGACTTCTTTTCCTCCCACCCGGATAAACTCCGTTCCGCCCGAAACCACTTGAAAAACGGTTTTTTCTGGGTCAATGGCTGTATGGCTTTGGTCAACATAGCCGATTTTTACGGTTTCTCCCACTTCAAAGCTGCCTTTGTCCGGTTTCTCCATACCCATAATCAAGCGGAAAAGCGTCGTTTTACCGGCTCCGTTTGGACCGATAACCCCGACAATACCGTTGGGCGGCAGCATAAAATTCAAATCTTCATATAATAATTTATCTCCAAAAGCTTTTGCAACATGAATCGACTCTATGACTTTATTTCCCAATCGAGGACCGTTGGGTATGAAAATTTCCAATTTCTCTTCTCGTTCTTTTGTATCCTGATTCAGTAATTGCTCGTATGAATTTAAACGCGCTTTTCCTTTGGCATGACGGGCTTTAGGCGCCATTCGCGACCATTCCAATTCGCGTTCCAAAGTCTTTCGGCGCTTGCTTGCTTGCTTTTCTTCTTGAGCCATTCGCAAAGTTTTCTGTTCCAACCAGGAAGTGTAATTTCCTTTCCAGGGGATACCTTCACCGCGATCCAATTCAAGAATCCATCCGGCAACATGATCCAGGAAATATCGGTCGTGGGTGATGCAAATAACGGTTCCGGGATATTGTTGCAAGTGTTGTTCCAACCAATCAATCGACTCGGCATCCAAATGGTTGGTAGGTTCGTCCAGCAAAAGAATGTCGGGTTGGCGTAACAATAAACGACACAAAGCAACCCGGCGCCTCTCGCCTCCTGAAAGCGTTCCGACGATCTGCTCTTCCGGCGGACAACGCAACGCATCCATCGCACGTTCCAGCTTACTGTCGATATTCCAGGCATCGGTGGCGTCAATGGTATCCTGCAGTTCGGCTTGACGAGAAAAAAGTTTATCCATCTTGTCGGCATCCTCATAATATTCCGGAAGACCGAACTTTTCATTAATTGCTTCATATTCTTTCAGTACGTCCATAATTTCCCCGACGCCTTCTTGCACGATTTCTTTCACCGTTTTGGTATCATCCAATAAAGGTTCCTGTTCTAAGAACCCCACCGAATAACCCGGCGAAAAAACGACTTCTCCTTGATATTCTTTTTCAACTCCTGCAATAATCTTCAGTAAAGTGGACTTTCCGGAGCCGTTCAGACCGATAATTCCAATTTTAGCTCCATAATAAAAAGAAAGGTAAATATCTTTAAGAACTTGTTTATGTGGAGGAAAAGTCTTATTTAGACCCACCATGGAAAAAATTATTTTCTTGTCGTCAGCCATAATCTGTTATTTGAAATAAAAATTATTTGCAAAGATAAAAAATTTTTTCTACCTTTGCACCCACGTTTTAAAAAACAATATAAAGATTCACTAGCTCAGCAGGTAGAGCACATCCCTTTTAAGGATGGGGTCTTGGGTTCGAGCCCCAAGTGGATCACGGAGTAAAATTATAAAACAAATAACCTTCAATCTTTGTAATGAAAATGCTATCTTTTACCGGATAATAATTCCCGGTAAATGATTTAATCAGCAATAGGTAATCATTTCCTCGAATAGTCAGGTCTTTCTCATTTCTCAATTTTTCGTCCGTAGCTAAATATTCCAAAGCAATTTTTCTTATCGGAATAGAAAAAGTACGATTATCGACAGAAACATCGATGATGTTTTGCTCTTTTTTAGAGGAATCATCGGGACTGCTTCTGTAATAGGACAGTACCTGCGCAAAAGTGTTGTAACCCTCAATATTCCATGTTTTTTTATTACTTGCATAATATGAAATCAACTCTATGTCTCCAGCAAGTGTATTTTTTAAATCCAATTTTGATAGAAAATTCCAATAGCTGCCCGATACCGTATCTGTAAAAAACGGCTGAACGCTTTCCTTTCCAAAATTCTTATACAAATATTCGAGAGTGCTTTTCATCCTGTCTTTTTCTTTTTGTGTCATATTTGTAAATATCACTCTCGCTTCTTCAACGGATACTTGTTTATTCAAAACACTGTTTGCTTCTTTTGTCAATGATTTTTTGGTAATATTCGCCACGCTCCAAGAACCAATCGATGTCAAAAAAGCAACTGCAGCAAGCGAAATCAATATCCATTTAATATGACGCGAACGCGTGAAGAAAAGATAAATATAAATACCATAAAACCAAATATTTAATAAGAAGATATAACCACGGTTGATGGTAATTCCATAATCGCTGATTCGACGGGAAATGCCAATAGTCATCAGCATCAAAAGCGGTAAGATGAGCAAGCCGAACCGGCGAGATATAAAATTTGTAATCTTGTTTTTTTCTAACTCGCGAATAGGGTACAAGAACGTAATAACTATCAGTCCGCCCAACCCGAGCGCCGACACAAGCCAAGAAACCCAACCGTTTGGCAACTCCCAAGCAAAAACAATTTTGAACAAGTAAGCGTACAAAATAAATACATAAACCGTCAAAATAGGCGTGAGAATGTACAACGCTAATATTTTTTGCACTTTGTTATAAAAAATTTCATTGTTATGCTTTTCTGTTTTGTAGGGAATATTTGCCAAAAAATAAAGTGGTGAAAATAACACAAAACAAATTACAGCCAATTTACCGTATATTTTGCTATTAATCGATACATTAAACAAACTGTCAATAGCCAGCAATGCCAAACTTAATCCGCCGAAAAGAATTGCTCCGAAAATACAGGCTAACGCTATTTGAAAAAGTGTTTGTGTGGAAAAATTCCAAAAGTCGCGGTCTTTGTCCTTTTTCAAAAAAGAAATAAACAACATTGCAAGAAATGCTGTTCCCCCGATAACTAAAACTTCTATGCCCTTGTTGGCATATATATCTTCGACTTTCTCGGGCAGAAAGACGCAATACACTCCCCAAAGCAAGACGGCAAAAAACGTAATTCCGTAGTTTTTTATGTAGTCGAAATGGTCCTCCAAAAATAAAGTTGCCGTTGCGCTGATAAGCGCGCCTACCGAGAAGAAAACCCAAAGCGGATATGAAACCGCATCGAAATTTTTGTTTACTGCCACAAAGAACAATACGGCAAGCCCAATAACAAGTAAAATGCTTATGGGAAAACGTTTTATTAACAACAAAAGCTTTTCGATCATTGAACTGACAGAAAAAAATCCGGCTGTAGTGTCAGTCTCTTTTCTTTTCATCACAAGGGTAGAAGATATCCCTGCCATTATTACAATCAAAATAATAATTAAAATACTAAACATAATAAATGTAAATTTATTCTATATTTTATAATTCTAAAAAAGCTTTATGTATAAACCGGTTTCCGGCAGTTCTCCTATTTGAGATACAATCTGCGTTGTTATCAGGTGAAAACCGTAACGGTATGCGGGGAGTGAGAATTCTATCGAGTGAATCATGGCTGTTATTTTTTGTTCAAAGTTACGGAAATTTTGATTAATTTTGGCAACCGAATCGAATAAGAATAAGAAATTATGGATAACGATAAAAACATGCACAAAGTATATTTTGCTTCCGGATGTTTCTGGGGAACAGAGTATTGGTTTATGAAAGCGGCAGGCGTCAAAGCCACTGCGGTCGGTTTCATGGGAGGGAACGTTGATAATCCGGCCTATTCGCAAGTCAGGACGGGGACAACCGATCATTTGGAATGTGTTGAAGTGGAATATGATGCTTGTAAGACAAGCTATGAGAATCTGCTGACACTGTTCTTTGAAACCCACGATTTTACTCAAACCGATGGTCAAGGTCCGGATATTGGTCCACAGTACCTATCTTGTATTTTTTATACAAACGAGTCGGAAAAAGCGGCGGCGGAATACTGCATCCAACGTCTGGAAAGAATGGGATATCGTGTGGCAACCCGATTGTGTCCGGCATCGACTTTTTGGATTGCCGAAGACTACCATCAACAATACTACGAACACAAGGGAACAAGACCGTATTGCCACAGTTACAGGAAAATATTTTGATACGCACGAATATATTATCAAAAACGATTAATAAAAAAGTGTTTTATGATGCAATTCAAAAAGTACAATTCCATAGAAAATACTTTCGATAAGGATTTTATGGAAAAAATAGTCCTCGAAGGATATGATAACCGCGAGTTTGTCGTACAAGAAAAAGTACACGGCTCAAATGTTTGCTTTGTTTCCGATGGGATAACGGTCGAATTTGGTAAACGAACAGGATTCGTTGAAGTCGGTGAAAAATTTTACGATTACGAACTGCTGCTTGAACATTATACTCCAAAAGTAATTACTTTATTTTCAATTGTTAAAAAGGACTTTCCGTCCATTTTAACAATAACGGTGTTCGGCGAAATGTTTGGCGGTAAATATCCGCACCCCGACGTGAAAAACAATTCGAAAATACCGCTTATCCAAAAAGGAGTATTTTATTGCCCGGTGCATGAATTTTATGCTTTCGATTTGTATGTCACAACCGAAGAAACCGGGCGCTACCTGCCGGTGGACGAGACCAATAACTTTTTTGAGCAAGGCGGGTTTATCTATGCAAAAACATTGTTTCGCGGAACGCTTAACGAATGCATGCAATACCCGAATGCTTTTCAAAGTCGGATTTCCGATTGCTTAGGTTTGCCGCCGATTGAGGACAATATATGTGAAGGTGTGGTTATTCGCCCTGTTGAACCGACTTATCTGAGCAACGGTTCCCGCGTGCTGTTGAAAAGTAAAAATGCACGCTTTGCAGAGAAAAAATCCGTCAAAAAACGTGAACCGAAATTGTTTGCAGAGCCTTCTTACAGCGAATCGCTAAACAACCTGCTCCCTGTGGCGGAAGAATATGTTACCGAGAACAGGCTGAATAATGTTGTGAGCAAAATCGGACATATTTCCCTACCGAGCGACACCGGAAAATTGATCGGCTTATTCAGTAAAGATATTTTGGATGATTTCCTGAAAGAACATTCCGGAGAATACGCCGGCATAGAAAAAAGCGAACAAAAGATTTTGAATCGACACATCAATTCATTGGCAGCCGATTTAATAAAACAAATTTATTTCAATTTAGTGCCCTTTGTACCTTCTTAATGTTCTTTGTGGTTATATTGACTTTTGATACCGTCTCTCGCTCGGTAGCTAACGAAAAAGTGAGCGAATATTTGCAATTGCTGCAGTTTGACCGGGATTGAAAGATTCACTCTCCATGTAGTTCAGCAAACTGTTTTTGAGTTGCCGCGCTTCGGGGCGATTTTTGTCCGAAGTGTTTAAGTCGGCAGAGCAAATAAGCAGCTTTCCTTTGCCTACTTTCAACTCTACGATCATTCCCAGCGAGCGGGCGGTAAACCAATCGTCGATGATTCTCACTATCGGCTGTATGTTATCTCCGAGCTTATGAAGCGGAATGGCATTGCAATGCGACATCGCGTATTGCCATTGATAATTACTGTAGAAATCGGTCGGGAACAGCGATAGGGCAGGGTGCTTGGGGTCACAAACTATTCCCAATGTATGCGGAGCTTGGTTGTGGGTCCATAAGGTATTCCAGAATATCGACGAGAATCCGACAACAACCGAGTCTTTCCCTTCGTTTCTCATCGAGCCGAAAGAGGGAATCAACAACACTTTTGCTCCTTTTTCGAGCAATGTGCAGGTTGCATCATCCAATCGGCTTGCAACCATAACATTCTTTGCTTGTATTTCTTTGGAAGGATACACCCATAAATCCCAACCGTTTTTATATTTATCCACAGAGACTTCGAGACGGTATTGCTTGGGAACATCGACAGCGAAGCGGTGGGAGATTGCTCCGATTTCGGTGAGCGTGCCGGCAGGAATGTCGCACGTGAATTTGCCGGTTGCTTCTTCTTTTCCGTTGATTTCCATCAGTTTCCAGGATACGTTTGCGCCGGTCAAACTCCTTTCTGCAAATTGAGCGACTTCAATTCTTGCATCGAAAGTTTCACCGTCGGAATAAATGAATCGTTTCGTGCGAATCAGCGGAACAACCCGGTTACAGAATTGCGAATATTGTTCGGGAGTTACGTAAGGTTTGCTGTCCCAAAAAGGATCGACAACCCCAACAGTCGCCGTACCTTGTCCGGGAAAATCATGGAGATCGAGCAATTGGAAACCTCCGAATCCTCCGGTACGCAGTGCAGCTTCAATATCGGCTTTATAACAAAGCGTTTGCAGCTTTCCCGAAGCGATAAGGAAATTGTCGGCTAAGCTCAACAATCCGTTGTCTCTCAGACGGTCTTCGAAAATATCGAAATTTTTGGCTTTAAACACGCCGGTGTATTTACTGCGTTCTTTCAAATCAGGATAAACGCACCATTGACCTATTTCGTGGCTCACGGTGGGTTGAGTTTTTGAGATACGATCGCTCCAATCGTAATCGCTGCCCGGCACGCTACTGTTAATAATACTGTGGATGCCTTCTCCCCAAGCTTGTATGCGAGGTTTCGGTACGCAAAGGTAATCGCTTTCGGGAAGTTCGGGCCAGCCCGCTGCTGCAGTCACAAGAAAACGGCGGTCTTTGGCTTTCCAATGTTTTACGAACCCGGTGAGCCATGCCGCGTAATTGGGACCTCCCGGTTCGTTGCCGTACAGCAACATACAAAACGAAGGGTGATTACCGTATTCGCGCACAATTCTTTCACTTTCATCCATCACGAATTGATCAATCGGATCTCCGCTTCCGATATTCCCGCTCCAGGTGTCGCATTCTACATGCAAATAAAAACCCAAATGATCGGCTGCAATAAATGCGGCTTCGGGCGGGCACCACGAATGAAAACGAATAGCATTGAGACCGTAGCTCTTGCACACTTTGAGCTCTCGTTCCCATCCCTCGACATCTGTTGGCGGAAATCCGGTTTTCGGAAAAATGCAACATTCAAGCGTCCCGCGAATGAAAATCGGGTGACCGTTCATTGTTATTTGAGTTCCGTTGGTCGAAAGCGTTCTCATGCCGAATGTCGTTTTCGCTTGATCATTTCCGGCTTTCGATTGCAATTCGGTCGTCAAAACGTAAAGATTCGGATGAAACTCATTCCACAACATCGGATTATCACCCATCGGATAAGTAAAAGTTGCATTATTTTCGCCTTTATGAATGTTCAGGTCGAATTTTATTTTATCAAGCGAACCCTTACTGTCGGATGCTTGCAAGCACAGAGCCGCTTGTTCTTGTTCCGACCGGCTTTGAATCTGTATTTCGGCGATAATTTGCTTTTTATCAATGTCCGGCGTAATTTTTACCGACGAGATGAATGTAAGCGGACGCTCTTCCAGCGTAATTGCTCCCACAATACCGTTCCAATTCGACTGCGTGTTGTCGGATATGCTGTGGGCATCCAATCCGGGGTTAATGTCTCGCACCTTGTTGTCAACACGAATACTCAACCTATGTTTGCCGGGTTTCAAATTGCTCAAAAGATAGCGATGAGGAGTTGCCAAAGAGTTTTCGCTCCCGATCGAATCTCCGTCCACCCACAGCGTTGTCACCCAATGACAACGTTCGAGTGTAAGAATAACTTGCTTTTCCGTCCGGTTTTGGGGAATCGTTATTTCCTTTTGATACCAAGCAGCTCCGGTATAATATTTGTCCGGTTGAAGCCAAAATACCACTTTTGTATTTCCTTTCTCCCTGTATTTTTTGTATTCATCACTTTCATACCAAATTCTGTTCCACATATTTCCCGTCCAAGGTGTATTAACGTCCACCTCAAAACCTTTGCCGTTGGTATTCATTGATCCCGGAAGAACCACCTTTTCCTTGTTCGACAGCTTGAACAAGTCTTGTTGAAAACCTGCATTGGCAGTGTCGATTCTGAAACTCCACTCACCCGCAAGGCTGATTTTATTTCCGTTGTCCGTAAATTTCGAACAAGCGCCGGTCAAAAGCACAATAACCGTGATTAACAATGATTTTTTCATTATGATTGAGATATAAGTTGCAATTGAAAAAAGTTACGGAACAAAGATATAAAAAAGAAATAAAAAACGAAAATAAAATATGTCAACCACCGTCTTCTCCAAATTGCCAAATTGCCAAAATGGACATTTGGCAATTTTCCCACTTATCCCTTCCATCCTAAAAAAAAATCGACTTTCATCAAATTCGATCAGCAAACAGTCAACATAAATCAGGAAATGACAGTCAGTCGAGTGAAGCATTTCCGTTTTTTGCATGAATTTCCTGATTCGCCAACTTGGAACCCCGATTATTAGTATAGATTCGACTTGCTATGTCATATTAGTAACATTTCATAAATTTTAAGTTTGTAATTTTCAAATATTACAAATATTTTTCTTAGAAACATCAAAAAACATGAAAATATATTTTCAAATATGAAAAATGTGAGTATATTTGCAGCCAAATACAAGGTATGTGAAATGATAACTCTTTTTTTGACGATGCCCAATGATTTTTTACTCGATTTTAGAGTAAAAA
>Ga0123354_10004360_pt1 | contig 20030 bp, 7 predicted proteins | sample TergutLab28metaG_2_FD_97872 | JGI IMG/M metagenome (GOLD analysis project Ga0123354, IMG submission 97872) | Labiotermes labralis P4 segment gut microbial communities from Petit-Saut dam, French Guiana - Lab288 P4 | ecosystem: Host-associated > Arthropoda: Insects > Digestive system > Gut ...
AAACTTCTCTGGTCATTATCTCCGTAACCGTTCAACTTTGGATATAGGTGTTTTGGGTTATATCGGTATACTTTAACATAAGGAACACTCTCCCGAAGTCTGGCACATTCCTCCTGGGACACCTTGTATACGTCATGCGTCAGTAAGTCTGCTACATGTTCCGGCACAATATGAGTGCCACCACCAAGGAGTCCATTCAGTAGCTGAAATGGACTGTAATGTGTATGCAAGTGTGTGACTGTTTCTACCCGCTTACCATACAACGGATCATTCTGAGGGCTACTGAGTGGACTCCCTGATGATGGCACCTATGGCGTGCCGAAACATGTAGGAGACTTACTAATGTCTGACTTGTACACATTTTGGTGCATGTGAAGTTGGTTTTATAAATTAATTGATATGAACCAAGTATCTTCAAATGTACGGAGGTACGTTTACCCCAACATTCCTCAGAAACGCGATGCCTGTCTTGGAGGTGACTGAATATGATCTCGGGGGGAGGGGGGAGGAAGGCTCAAGTGATTCGTGTGAAGACACAGACACAGGTGTATTATATATTTCGCCCTCTCAGTTAACTCGGCACCCATGCAAGCCAAATCTATTCACCACAAAACGTACGAGCAGCGCCTCCTTGCAAAATGGCAACGCCGTCAACAGTTTCGTTATTCTCCGTTTCTTACTTTAAATAATTAAACACTCTAAGATGGATGCCGCACGTTCATCCAACACGTCCGAACAAACCTATAATCCTAAATGGTTTAATCTCTCAGAATATTATCATTTCGGGTACTGAAGTATTGTTTACATCCTGAAATGTCCACGGACTAATAACAACTAATTAATTAAAACTTTATATTCCACGAGTAATTAACTTTTCCTAAAACTAACAAAACCAAAATGTTGCTGTCACTGATTACAGACCACGCCATGAAGATATGTTGGAAGAACAGGTATAGCGTTACACGGCCTTAGTATCGACAGGAGGTGGAAGTGAATTGCCAAGTTCTGCGCTTCGGATACTCAATTGGCACTGCGCTACAAGCCGGAAGGTTGCGGGTTCGTATCCCGATGGGGTCATTGGAATTTTTTATTGACTTAATCCCTGCGGCCACACTACGGTTCTGGGGTCGATTCATCCTCCAACAAAATTGAGTTCCCGAGGTATCCCCTGCGGCTAAAGACGGCCAGTGCGTACAACTGACAGTATTGCCCCCTTCATTTGCCGATTTTCTAGTGATTCTGGAAGCTCCAAACTCCTGAAGCCATAAGGTCCTATCCAGACCTGTATAGGAAATGCTTTATATTCACCTTTGAGACTCAAAGGACGAAAAGCTGGACGCTTAGGATGACAGGAAAATCTCTGTCCCTGGTGGCCGGTTGCCAAGATTAAGAACACACTGGTTACTCTTCCATTCCCACTCACTTATTCATGACGTGATGCTGACTTAAACACAGACGTCTTTCAAATCCAACAAAACTATAACTACATTTTGTGAGAAAGTGCATAACCTATATCACCAAGCAAGTGTAAAAAATTCTCTTAAAATTGCAGTACTTAAAGAATAAAATTGGAACAAATATTTAGAATGAATCTGAATGAAAAAGACACGAATGGTCGATGGCAAGAGAATGAAAAATTTACGAAAACTATAAAACACACAAGAGTAGAAGAATAATTCAACTTGTAGTACAAATATGTAAATATTTCAAATATAAGGGTAACACCTGGATTTGTTATGATATTATATATTTGTTAACTGCAATTAGGCTGAAGCCCGGTGGCAGTAACACAGTACACATTTACACAAAAATTATACACAGATGCCGAGAACAACCCCCCTCCCCACCACAAATAGAGTTATTGTCTAGTTTATATTCATGTATTTTGTATTACTATCTATATCTATTATGTTTCATAGTGTTTTATCTGACCCCTATTTTGATTCGGTTTGTCAAGCTATGCGTATGTAGAGATCTCTACACGACGCGCTGGCGCATGCATATAGCTAGCCCTTCAGTTTCCTAGACAACCTGATGATGGCCAATACAGGCCGAAACGTGTAGTTGTTTCCATCACAGTCATTAAATACACCTCAGTGATTAAGTTGTGTTTGACTACATACCTTTTCCTAGATTATACACAGAACAACACAATAAAACAGATTATCCAGAACGGAACGTACGTAAAATAAAGATACATAAGAAATGCGTGTAAAAAGTTGAACAAAAGCATACAAGACATATAACCATATATACAATGACACAAAATAGAATTTGCCGTGAATAGCAACACACTGACTAAAACCACGTTCCGGTGTTGTACGAAAAATGCTTGTTCATGTAATTAATATCGTTTCACCGGTTTAATAGCTAATTAATTTGCTTCTTATTTGGAGCCCTCCAGTACGAACTCCAGGGACCGCAGTGAGAATTCCGTATTCTTTTTCTCAGTGTCTCCTAGTGAAAGTTGCGATAATTTCTGTGACACAAGAAGAGGCCACGACTTACATTGTTCACATTTTTTTCTGTTACTCACAATCGTCTAATTCGATGCTACAAAACTGTGTGGTTGAAGAAACGTCTTTAAATAACAGAGATACAAGAATGTTTCTGAAACTCAGGTCTTCTATCGTTTTACGCTTTGTCATTTCTTTTTGAGTTGGTTGGTCTTTGGCATGGCTGTACTTATTACACTGCCTAATTTAAGCAGAAGGAAGTAGGAACCGTACAAATGCAAGGAACTATTTGCACAATGCCACAGCTTGAGATCTCAGAACATTTAAATTCGTAGCAAAACCGCTGTGAAAACCTCAAATTTCTCATGAAAAGCTCTGACAAAATATGACTCAGCATCCTTAAGCAAGTGTAGGCTAACATGACATGAACGTAAAAGTAGCGATCTCTTGCTCGGTCCAGGGTAATTTGAATCCTTCCTAGCGCTTTTCGCGTGGCCATCCAGAGTCTTCAAACACAAATGTCAGATGGATTAACATGAATACCACTTATTTAACACCTGATCTCAAGACCTAACATAAGGAAGACTGTTTAAACGGTAAGATTTCTGGCTTCGACAAGGGAGGCCCGCGGTTCGAATTTCTGTATTAAGATGTCCGTGGCAACCCTCTTATACTTTAGGCAAATTCTTAGATGCGATCTCAAATTAGGTCACTTCGGTTTCCTTTCCTCCCTCCTTTCACATCTTTCCGTACTCATTCTTCATCAGTCATCCTGTTATTCGACCCTTATATAACGTAATATGAGACTAAGAGAAAGTCGTAAAAAAGAATGCAGCGTCTAAATAAATGATGTCCTTTCGAAAATAGTCAAACGTTGCTTTTGTCAATCCTAGAGCAAGTTGTATCCTTCCTAACGTTTTATTTGCATTATCTTTAGCACAGAAATCAGAGATGTTCAAATAAGTATCACTTATGAAACATGAGAACCGCACAGCTCACGAGATTGTTGTACTAAAACAAACAGGTCTGTGCTTTCTGCTGCGCATCCAAAAGGCTTACGCCTTGCCGCACCCACGATTGCAAATATTAATAAGGAAATCCCTACACAGTACAAATAGAACGGACTGTTTAAACTACAAAACATTATTCAAACAACAGACTGTACCCATATTCGTAACTACCTGCGTCCTGGCGCAGAAAAAGGATGTATTATTGCGAGGCACTGCCGACTTTCACTGTGTTACATGAGTCATTGAGTAACTACTCCATTCCAAGCGTGCTTGAACAAAGCACTCGGTTTCTATAATCCGAATTGCGCGGTAATGATCTGTTCAAGGCTAGTTGATTGCTGGGGTCGTGCCATTGAAACTGATAGGAATTCTGCACATTGCCTACCGAAATAGGACCACAGAACGGACTGTAACTGTCTTGAGTTTTGATGCCGTGTAGAAATCTAGGTCGACACCGATATTTCACGCGAAAATCATGTTCCCATCTTCAAGGTAGAAGAAATCGTGCCCAAAATGACGCTGAACTGGTTAGGATAAGAATTGTTTTGAATAATTAGATGGGGAATGCAAAAAGTCCCATTTTATAAATATTTTACTTTATTAGGATCTTAGGACAGAGTTCTATCTAAAATTTTCAACTAATAAAAGTGCAACGATGCTGTTTGTAACTGAGGAAAGCCACATATTGGGCATACGTTTTGAAGTTAATGAGACGTGGAAATGGAACATACGAGCCAGGGTAAACTTTGGAAATGCTGTATTAACACACTGAATAACAGGATATCAATTAATATATGACGACCATCTGACAAACAGAAGAAACGTAGGTCGACGAAAGAAAAGACGGAACGACCTACACCCATACAGATGGAACAAGCCTGGAACTGCTTATACACTCTTGCTGCTAATGATGGTGACAAAATGTAAAATCTACTCCTGGAAAAATGAAGATATTTGCCACGTTACTGTTTTCAGGCATGTCACGTCATATACTCGAAAACATACAAGTCTACCGACTTTTCAGTGGGAACTACTGCATCTTGAGGGATAGTCTATTACCGCACACACCTATACACTGCATGACGTCACATCCTAGAAGCAATTAATTTTATAACTGCGAAAGTAAAACCTTCAAATTTTAAATGTAATTTTACTTTATTTAAAGAAGCTGCCACTAAATCAGACTACATAGCGGAGAATAAACGGACGATAACAAAAAGGAGCTGGAAAGTAAGTAAAATTAAGCGGTACTGGCTTTATTAAGTTAAAGATATATTCTTATAATAAAACCAACGACATGCACTAATTTCTCGAATTTGTTTTTGGAATAAAACTCTGTATGTTTCGGACAGTTTCTCTGTCCATCATCAGGAGTCTAGCACTGTAAACACAGCAATAGATATATGTCATACAGGTCAGGCTGACTGCTTGTTAGCAGGATCAGGATGTTCCATCATGATCCTGCTAGCAAGCAGTCAGCGTGACCTGTATGACATATACCTATTGCTGTATGTACAGTGCTAGATTTCTGATGATGGACAGAGAAACGGTCCGAAACATGTACAGTTTTATTCCAAAAATAAATTTGAGAAATTAGTGCATCTCGTTGGTTTTATTATAAGAAAATATCACGATGCACGGTCCTCTGAATATCAAATTCAGAATGTCATAAAACGATAAAGGCACTTGCGTTAAGAGACTGATATACACCACGTTTAACCTCAGTCAAAACAGATGCTGTTCTTAACGACATCTTCTAAAGACAAATCGCCGATATCGGTGGCCGCACGGTCTAAGGCGCGGGTCTGAGGCCGCTGGCTTGCTGGGATTGTGGCTTCGAATCCCGTAGACAGCATGGATGTCTGTCTGTTCTGATTGTTGTGTGTTGTTATGTAGACGTTTCTGAGACGGGCCATTTGCTGGTCCAGAAGAGTCCTACAGAGTGTGATGTGTCTGAGTGTGATGTATCTGAGTGGGATGTGTCTGAGTGTGATGTGTCTGAGTGTGATGTGTCTGAGTGTGATCTCGAAAACATATCAATGAAGCAGCCTATGCCCCCTAGGGCTGTCGAGCCATGACAAAAATATAAATCCAAAGTGCTACCGTTTCAACCCTTTTGTTCGATGGGAAAAGGAATAAAGTCAGAGGTATGAATATAGTACTAATAGAGACATGTGCGAGGTAAAGGTCAGTCGGATCTTTCTCTTCGAGAGAAAGGTAAATGTTTAATGCCATTTAACAACACAAAGAGGCACGAGTGAATAAATTCAGACTTGGGTTCGTGAGAAATGAATAATAAGTATCACCTAAGAAGTGAAGATGAAGGTCTAACTGAATGGCACTCAGTGGACTTCGAGAACTTGTGCTAAAATGTTACAATTCAGTGACCGGTCCATAAACATTATGGACTGCGTGCGGGACACAAAGCTATTAATCACAATATCAGATATTGCATTTATCCTTCATGTCCTGCATTAAGCGAGAAATGAACAAAGGATATTCTTAAAAACTACCTTGTAAAAACTATTGGTACTTCCGGCTCATAAGTTCGCGCATATCAATAGTAAGGTTATGGCATTTAACGGCAATGAAATACATTACGCTCTCGAAAAAAATAATCGGTGTGTAACAGATAAAAAACTTTGGTTTAATTTCTTGTAAAAAAAGCCAACTAGATGCACTAATTTATCAAATTTATTTTTGGAACAAAATTCTACATGTTTCGGACAGTTCCTCTGTCCATCATCAGGAGTTTTTCACTGTACACACAGCAATGGTGTATGTCATACACGTTTGCTAATAGCTTGCTCTCAGCAAACCTGTATGACATATACCATTGCTGTGTGTACAGTGAGAAACTTATGATGATGGACAGAGGAACTGTCCGAAACACGTAGAATTTTATTCCAAAAATAGATTTGAGAAATTAGTGCACCTAGTTTCTTTTATCATAAGAATTTATCACGCTGCAGAGTCACCTGAATGTCAAATTTGGCATAATTGCAAAAGATTTTTTAATTAGACACGATCTGAGGTCTGTTGAGCGCAGTCATATCTGTAAATGCTCAGTGAGGCAAAAGACTCAAGTTCATTGGCACAATCAAATGAACGCCAAGTAAAAGGTTTATACGAGACTGGAACAAACAATTTAAGTCAAGGTCCGATTTTTTTCTTCAAAATGAAATATTAGTTTGGTAGGAATAGACGGCACTTCAAAGTGTCATGCTAAAAAGAAAATAATCCAACTACCAGTTTAGATCAAACTGCTTCAGTCAGTAAATTTGAAGTGTAAGGTCTGTGCGGAACATTCTTCATCTCTTCATTCTTCAGGTCCCTGTTTGCGCGGCTCAATCATGATCCTGTTCTTGCCCAGAACACCCCATATCTGGAAGTTCGTTACCTGCGGGAGTTATTTTTATACCCTAAAGAAGAATTCTGCATGTTCCTCCAAAGTTTTAGTACATACATACAAAACTATACGGCGTCGTTTTTTTATGTTTTGCTGACCGTGCATCTCAGTATAATCCTAGTAATTAACCAACTTGATGCACAAAATCTTGTTTTATAATAGGTTTATTAAATTCCTCTATATGTTTCGAGCACTATGTACTCATCTTCACGAAGTCAAAGTTGTATTACACAGTATCTGATATCATCACGCCTGTAGGTGGCCTTCCCGTGCACAGGTTGAGAGAGGACTCTCAACCTGTGCACCGGACGGCCACCTACAGGTATGATGACAGCAGATGCTGTATAATACAATTTTGACTTCCTGATGATGAGTACATAGTGCTCGAAACATGTAGAGGCATTTAATAAACTTATTATAAGACAAGAATGTGTGCATCAAGTTGGCTAATTACTAGGATTATACGGCGTAATGTTTCAGAATAATATAATCTTCATATTTATGCTGCCATGACATCGATTTCATCAACGTCCGTTAACAAGATATTAACGCGTTTCCATCACCGCAGTCTTGTATTCACCGGACAGTGAGACTAGATCCCTTGTACGTGTTGAGCAGTTCTTCTTAAAAGAAGATATTATTGAGTTCTGCGTGTGAGAACGAGGCGGCAAAGCAAGTTTTGTCTGGAGGTCAAATGCCTCATACAAACTGTTTGAGAGATGTCTCAGCATGCTACGGAAATTTACACTTTGAAAAAGAACAAAATTCAGGATCTCGCATTACAAAGGACAGCTACGGCATCCACGCCTTTAACATCGCAAACAACCAGAAACAAAGAAACGCAATTTAAGCTGTCGTTATTCTGAACTACCTGAATGATGAAGTCTACCTTGAAGAGTTTATGCTTGGATTTCTTTAGCTGGTCAAGGGGCCTTGTTTCTTGTTTCTCGAACGTTCTTCAGCGTGCTTAAAAAATCCAGGAATCTGGGAATCGCATCTTCAGTCCACTGAACTCGACGAACATTTAAAAAAATTGTTTCTCTGAAGTTAATTGTAATATTACTTTCACGCCTATGCCTTTTTCACGTAAATACGCGTAGAGTGGTTATCACATGTGTACTCGTATTTTCGATGCTTCCGATTCAGATTTCAGCCTGCAGACCAGCTATCCTAATCTACGTGTTTTACGGTTTGACTCAGTTACTCCAGACGAATTCCGGCATAGTCAATCGAATTAGACCTTGACTGCTTCTTGCCACATACTTTCCACTTCATAATTTTCCCATCATCCTGCCTTACGACACCGTATAAGGTGGCCAAGTGTAGGCGTCATTACATAAATCTTAAAGATGAAATATGCCTGTATCAGGGAATGTTTTAGCCCTGTATATTTTCAGATCCAAATTGTGACGTGGGGTGACATGCCCTTTCCATAATACCAATCGTGAATTAATTGCCGTAAGAATGTTAGGCGAACACTACAAGACATGGTACTGCTTCTTCTAATCAGTTTCGCCTTTTCGGTCCAAATATAATTGCAGTCTATTTTTTGGTTTAATTGTGAGAGACACTTCAGACCTAAGTATTGAGGGTCAATATGTGATATTTGCACAGACAAAAAGCTGTTGTTCTTACCATCACACAATCTCAATCTCGAACAACACTCACAGCACGTAAGATTGGTAATTCTAAACGTGACGCAGTCACTTGTACCGAGGTTATGTAGGAGTAATGCCAAATTACATTTAATAGGATGATTAATGGACGATAGAGTGTAAATGTTGTTGGTGTTACATTTTACAATATCACTCCAGTTTATAAGAAGTACCTGAACTGATTACAAAAAGCACACACAAAAAAGAAGCTATGTAGGCAGTATTCGGAAATGTCCAGTTCGAATTTCGGCTAGGAAGCTGCCTACTACGAACAAAGTTTTGCATGATTTCCTTCAGTCCCATGGGCAAAGGTCAGGACAGCATATAGAATTACGCAAATACTGACTTCTTCCTGCTCCTTGCTCATTAATCGCTTTACATTGAACTGTCTACGTTATGAGACATTGAAAGCTTGACTAAAGGAATCAGAAATAAAGATTATTCAGTGTTGCCTTTCTGAGATCCAAGGCAGATGCCTTTCGCTGCGCTGACATTCTCTGTTTTGATGCATGCGTTTGCATCATCAACGCCAAGCATCTTCATGGCTAAAACCTTTATATTTTGCGGGTCGTGCCAGAGATTATATCCTAGTGCATATAAAACACTGACTGTCGTAAAACAAGATCACCAGCAGCAAAACTGTTGATAGGTTAATGGTGCATTCCATAGAAGGTTGCTCTAACCAAATATAGACAATTATCACAACATGTCTAGACATATTTCCGTAATAATGAGGCTGCTATGTTTCTTCCACGGTAGGTCCATAAAGGATATCTTTGCCACATAAAATTCATCGTGCCTTTATTTCTTTATACTACAATTTATGGTGTACAGAACAACACCGTCAGTACCTCTGAACATGTAGCACCCAATGATAGGACATTTAGTGAATAATAATGTGGGAAAAAATGTAGAAGGGGGCAGTCATGGTGTAATTTTATTAGTGTCTTTAATACATGCTAAGTGTTTCGGCTGTAATGTCATTCTCAGGCATTTAAATGAATGATTTTAAAACTAAAAATAAAAGTACATTTATTTTATCTTGAGTTTAAAAATCATGTATTTAAAAGTCGAGAATTGTCTGTGTGACTGAACAAGTGGCATGTACTGACAAGATCAACAAAATTCGTTGTTGTTGACAGCAGCACTTATGTCAGTGTTAATTTTACACACTTCAACGGAATTAATTTTACGTAAATTGTAATATATTCTCCGAAATTTGCAGGAAGGGACTAAGGAAAACACGAAAAATCTTTCAGTACTTGGTCTCCGGTCCAAGGTATGAACCCATGCTAAGGATTGTTATTCACTCATTCACAGCATTCCATAAGTTCAATGTTCATGTGTGAAGGGATAAATTGGCATAATGCCGCAAAACAGTCCGTCTGAAATATTTGCGCTAATAAATACTATAATTTCATATCCTCCTTTATTTATTTAAGGGTCTAAGTGGGACGTGTAACAAGAGAGAAGAGAAAACCAACAAACGAGCAGCTTTATGTTCTCTGTTCCTAACCAAATAGTGTTTGTGTGATAAAAATAAAGAATAATGAGATGGACGGAGCGTGTAGCACGTATGAGGAGAAGACAGATGCGTACAGAGTTTTGTTGGGGAAACCTGGGGAAAGAGAATATTTTAAAAACCTAGACGTAGGTGGGAAATAGTACTAAAATGGATCTTCAAGTGGGAGGGGAACATGGACTAAGCTTATCTGTCCCATGAGAGAGACAAATGGCGGACTCTTGTGAATGCGGCAATGAACTTTCGTGCTTTATAAAATATGTTGAATTTTTTGATTAGCTGAGGTCCTACTAGCTTTTCAGGAAGGACCCTGCTTAATCCTTGAAAGACGAAATTTGTCTGTTTTATATAAAGATTCAGTGCGTACCGCGCAGTAAACACTCTCCACCTCAGTTATACAACACCCCCTCTGTTAATGTTTTGCAAAACTTAAACGCAATGTGAGCTACACGTAGGATTTTTGAATGTTAAAATTGGTGGTATGTTAAATAAATTCTAGGCTTTAAAAATTTAATGGAATTATTTGTTTATGGGTTACAATGTGTCAGGTGAAAATTTACAAGATGATGAATTGGGATGGAGGTAGAAGTACGCGGATTCTGACCGCTTTCACAAGGTGTATCTTGTTTCTATGTCCTCGATCATGGCACTGTCATGGGATATCCCGGCGAATGCAGGATTTCTAAACGATAACGCAGCCGGACTTAGTAACGAGGAAAAGAGACACCTTTTAGCAACCAAAAACTGGGCTGGAGAGAGCGAGAGATACTTGCGGTGCTAGTACAGCCGATATATGGGTCGAGATTTGAATCGGCCACCTCCCGACAAAGAAGTGGACTTACAATTACAAACCAAGGTGGCAGGCCAAATAACGACACTTTCTATCTGAATACATTAACTCGGTATTAATTATTTGGCATTTGAAACCTGAAGTTTACCCAAAGAGCATGGGGTGTTGCAGTTTCTATGTCACACAAGACATTTTGTGTCTCTGTTTCAAACGTCAACCAGTTAATGCTAGTTAGCAGAACCATAGTCATGAAATCCGACACTAATACTAAACACGCAAATACACTCTGCAGTTACAATGCAGATGTACGTTAAAGTAGGTGATATATGCATTTACGACATGGCAAACATGGTTTTGAAATTGTTAAAGTTTTCTCCACTTCTTTTACATCAAAGTGGCACGAAGGGCACATTGAGATTGTTTCTATTCTTAAGCACCGCACAATAATAACACAACATATTCCTCTCAATTTGGCAGTCACAGAAGTGAATGTAGAGGTTCATATTTCGATCGCTTTATTAGCGAAGAGATAGTCCAGTCTTTAACCATAGAACTATGGGTGACGAAGACGGGATATCCTCCTCCTGCCCGGAATAAAATTCCGCTGACGCAGTACGTAGCCAGCAACTTTACTTAGCTACATTGCTGTACTGTCTTTAATGGTGAGGTTGCTTAACCACGCCTTATAAGCTATAGGCACTATCCAAGTCTAGTGAAAGCAAAACATACTTATTACGGTAAACTGTATGAAGGAGGAAACTAAGTCGTCCTACATGAATGCTCTATTCTGTATACCTATACAAATGCGAATAGTGGCCAAATACCTGGTCTTGATCATAGATCTTCAAGCCGAAGAACGAATGCAACCCATGTAAAAGGCAGTACAACTGGGCTAATGTAAATCAAGTTAGGTAAGACGTAATAGCTGTTTGAGACTGCAGATTTTTGTAGCATTTAATTTCGTTTATTGTTAAATAGGATGAATGTGCAGCAAGTACAACTACAAATCGGCTCTTGGAATTATTTTTCTGTGGCGCTAAGTCGGGCAGATGCGGCTTCTTTTTTTTTTGGAAGCTTCTACATATATACGTACATAAATACATGCATACATACATACACACACACACACACATACATACATGCATACATACATACATACATACATACATACAATCATAAATACATACATATATACACACATACATGCATACATACATACATACACACACATACATGCATACCTACATACATACATAATACATACATACATACATACATACATACAATCATAAATACATACATATATACACACATACATGCATACATACATACATACACACACATACATGCATACCTACATACATACATACATACAATCATACATACATACATATATACACACATACATACATACACACACATACATGCATACCTACATACATACATAATAAATACATACACACAATCATAAATACATACATACATACACACATATAATAGATACATACATGCATGCATGCATACATACATACACACATACATACACGCATACATACACACATACATACACACACACATACATACATACGTACGTACGTACATACATACATACATATATACACATACACATTCCATAGATCCTTGAGGCTGTCACCAGACACTAGGATGTGAAACATGTCAAAAAGCGTAGAAACATATAAAATTATTACTGGGTAAGGATTCTAAATCACACAATTAGACATACTCGCGCCCGGTAGAAATCCTCTGAGAGTAATGTCAGTCTGTCGCAAAGACCTACACAATATGAAACAAATAAAACATACGCGTATCCATGTTCTCAGTGGGTTTCAAAACCGCGATCTCAGTAATCAGTCGACTTCAGACCAACGTCTCAGACCGCACGGCCATTGTTGTCGGCCTCTCCTTTGCTAGATATGTAGGTTACAATTTTTTTAAGAACCTTCCAATATAAACGTTGTTACAGATATTTTGATAATGATACTTCTAGGTAATTGGAATCTGCAAACAAGATTCTAATAACTTGCGTAAATCGTAGTTTTAATAAATAACATACATTTTAATTTTTCGAATTCACATTCCTTGCTCCTGATAATTTGGGTCTTACATGCGTAACGCGCTGGGTGGCAACATTTTCTGCATATACATATTTATATAACATTATATATATATATAATTTTACTCCTCGAATATTATGGTGTAAAAGATTCCAACAAATTATAACACAAGAAGTAGATTTATCTTAAGTCACAGGTCCCACATATCTTGTCTAGCCACTGTCATCAGATAGCTGATATTATTGCATCAAAAATTTTATAAAACCACCGAAGATTACTTAAGTTAAAAATAACATTCAAAATTAAAACTCTTACTTACGAAGTATATAATGGGCACAGACTACTTAACTTCGACACAAATATATTTACATATTTTCTGTTTCAACTTTACTAATTTTACGATCTTTAACAGCATTTAATAGAAGGATACATGATTCATGTTAGTGACAGCTAGCAGAAACATGTAGGAGTTCTGACTTTAGAATTAATCTAATTCTTTAAGTGCAGGCCTGCTTCGTTGGTATTTTTATATCACTAAGGCATGTGCGCGACCATAATGTGGCACGAACGTTGTAATGGTCAGACCCACGTGCATCAAATGCATGCATTTCTCATACATACGGCTGGTGAAGTTAAAGTCGCAGGTAACAGAGAACTACCACGCTCCTGGCTGCACGATACATGTACCCTACTCTGATACATTGCTAATTCCTTGTTGGACTATATTTTGGTAACAAGTCCCCGCAGCAGAGTCCTTCTGCAGGATTTGCCAATTCTTCAGCTAGTCGAGCAATTAGCTGTCCTTATAAAATAAAAGGTAAATCAGTCCCGATACAGGCCCAAGGTGCCCAGAGGGTTCGAAGAAGTTAAGGTTTCCAGATCAAGTGACAATGGCCCAGGATGGTGGTAAGGTTGTCAGCCTTACGCACCGGCCGCTTTTTACCCTCAGGAAATAGTCCTGGTACTCATTTCTGTTAGAGGCTGAGTCGACTCCGGGGCCATAGTGCGATCGGAAGGATTATGTCAATGAAAAATTCCAATGACACCACCTGGACCTTCCAATTTGTAGTACAGCGCCATAACCAATGTGCTACCGCGGTCCCCTGCTGTCTTTGTGCAAAATGTCATTTAACTGCCGCCTTCTTTTTGGGTCCTTCTCTTGTGTCAGTGAATTCAAGTCACAATATTACACCCTCTTTCTTTAATATTCATGATAATAATACATCCAGGAAGTGATATATAGTAGACATTATTGCGCGTAAATAGACTACGAGACGGATGACCGAGGAATCAAGGTTCAATTCTCGTCGGAAGCAGGAGATTTTTCTTTCTCCAAAAACATCCAGAGAAGTTCTGGGTTTTACCCAGCCTCAAATTCAATACGTACCTATGAAATTAAAACGGATGGAACGTGAAGCTGATCACCTACCTATAACCAGTATCGATGCTAAGAATGAATGAAACTATACCTTTAATTACCCACCCCGTCAAAAATATATCTTCGTGGTGTACACGAGTTCGGCATTTCCATTATTTACACTCTCATCTAGACCCAGTTATCGATGAAAATTATCCTTATTCTCTTTGTGTCATTCCACGGACAATGGAACAGGACCGATAAGCTACGTGTTTTGAAAAAAAAAGACGTTGTTTGTTAGACCGGAACCTATCCGCTACTCCAGGCAGCTCTGTTCGTTGCTCTTCAGTGAGAACCGGTTGTGGTAGAAACGAGGCAGCTAGAGACACGGACTGAATTTCAATCAGGGATCAGCAGTGTGTACGATCAAGTGTGCTAAATTTCATTCTTATCCTCAGTACAATAAACCCAGCTCCTATGTCAGATAATGAGAAAGTACACCAATCTCTTCCTAATACAGAGAACTTTATTTTCTTTCGAATTTTCTCTCAGCTCTCATCCTTCGAAGATTAGGTGTAGCTCAGTAACCAGTGTGGTGATTTGCTCTCGGCCGTCACGTTCCGACCGTCTGAAGTCCATCCACCTTCCTAGTCAACGGGTGCTCAGGCCTTCATTCTCCGCTATAAAGCGGTCCGAGCGTGAAACTCCATCATACCTGTGTTCATAATTCATCTGAAAGCAATTCTGTAACCACAGTCGCTATTAAATATGAATTCCTTGGATTTGAGTAGAAATATGAGTGAAAGATCGTAATTATTGGGAGGGGCATTGTAGCAGGAAGGAGAGGTCAGTAACCTACTTTTCACACCAACGGCACTTGCAGGGTTCACGTGTTTCGTAACGCATATTTGTGACACATTAGAGGCTAATTCGTTTACCTCTCTAACTGCATGGAAAAATCTTCCTGTTTTGGAATCCATTGTAGCTCAGTTTTTCCTACAGATTTCCCGCCGTATTTATTGCCACTGGATCCTATCCTGAGCCGCATTCACAATATGTTTTCTTAACGCATATTTAATAATATTTTCCTCGTCTAAGTTTAAACTTCTCAAGCGCTGTCTTCCTGTCTCGTTTTCATTTTTATGCTTGTCTTGTTTCTTCCACGTCACGCTCCATCTAATCTCTTACATTTCATCATCTTCAATCTCCATGCTGTAAATTAATTTTTATTTCCTTTTTGTCAGGTCGTAATATTGTCACGAAGGTTTTGTTCTTCCACACCCTCAATGCGAATTCATTAAGTATGAAAACCATATGCCATGCCAGTATTAAACGACAGGTAAATTTAATCAATAACTTGTAAGAGAACAAGTTCGCTTGTTAGTCATTGCATATGATCCGTTTAACAAATAACTCTTAAAGGAGTTACTATTTGTAGCAACACATTTAACACTCAACAAGATTACATTCATCCCACAGGGCGCATTTGTGTTTTGCATGGACCTCAGACAGACCTGTTGTTTCAATAAGCAGCACTACCTGATTGCATTTTACAACAGATATGAAATACGTTCTCTGTGCGTTACGACTTGTAACTTTAAATATGATGCATACACATTTTATTCTTTGGAGGGTTAATCGATTTAACTAAAATTATACATATTTCAATCTCCATGTTTTAGGTACGTGTAGGATACTGGAAGCTGGTGGTTTCTAAAGTAACAGCCTCTGTTTAGTACCGAAGTTAAGAATAAGTGGAGATATACCTTCACTCCCTCCATATGCCTTCATGGCGTGGAGAGATACTTTATCCATCTTATCCAAACTAAACAGTAATAAGGGTTTTTGCATCATGTGTGATAGTCACATAATTCACATATTTTTCCAATTGCTAACAGTTAAAACAACACGTGTTCTATTTTTCAAAACGTGAAATCACAACGTCGCTCTTTTCCAGCGGACTGGGTAAGCTGTCCCAAAGACTGAAGGCGAATTAAGCGGCTAGTGACCATCCCATAGTCCTGCCGCAACCAAACGAGCAGGTCGCTGGACATGTTTAACAAACAACTCAGATATCTTTCGGCGAATAAGTCTGAGTAATTCAATTTCGACGTGTTCGCCATTCAGCTTTCTCTGGACCGGTGTCGCCTTACCCGAGGACATGTCATGGCCGGCCCGGCGCGCACTACTTTGTTTGACCTACTTCACGCCCCGTCGAAGACCCAACAGCACTGCCGGCTTCGCGTATAAAATTGCGTCATTTATTGTTAAGGTCTCGCGCTTATGCGCTCACCTAAACTACGATCGTCAGGGTTGGTTACTGCAAATTATCATTAAAAAAAGTCCTTGCCCTACAAGCAGTGGCGGCGCATGATTGTCGTTACCGACCGCATCTGCCAAAACAGCTGCAAAAAAAAATCTGCGAGTAAAAAAATTATGAATGCATCAACAGAATAACGGACTTCATACGTTTTTTGGGTGCGCGTGTAAGCAGACTTCCACACACCTGTGTGCTTGCATTATCCTTAGTTGCACATGACCCAGTGCATTGCTGTTCGACGGCAATGTATTATCTTCTAAGAATACAAATTCACTTAACTAGCAAATTATTAGAACAGGTAACAAAGTTAGGTTCTTTATCGTGCAGAACTGTCTGTGACAGACAAAGTTCCCATTATAAAATTAATTAAATTTTTAACACTACTGTCTTCTGGTTAACATGCTTACCTGTTTATAGCCCAGTGGATACCAACGTTCCACAAATTTTAAAATAAAAAAGACTGTATTTTTCCCACAGAACGTATTTATTCGAATTTTTTAAGCGTAAATTTTGCAAAAAATACAAATTATTTCCCTAAAATTCATTAACTGGTCAGTCCTTTCATCTGACACATAATACGTTCTTTGTGACGTATAAATTGAATCTTTATATCTACGTAAATTTTAGCATAGTCCTAAAGACTTTAAAGGATTTTATGTACGAGTATAACGAACAAACAAATGCACTATTGATTGACACTTTTATTATACTGTTCTTTATTTATCGTTCCTACAGGTTTCAACAAGGGGACCGCAGTGGCACAGTGGTTAAGGTGCTGTGCTACAAATCGGAAAGTCGCTGGCTCGATCCCAGCTGGTGTCATTGGAATTTTTCATTGACATAAAATCCTTTTGATCGCACTATGATCCTGGGGTCGACCCAGCCTCTAACAGAAATAAGTACTAGGAGCATTTCCTGGGGGTAAAGGCGGCCGGCGCGTAAGGCTGACAACCTTACCACCATCCTGTGCTGTTGTCATGAAATGTGGGAACCTTAACTTCCTGGAACCCTCTGGGCCACTCCAGGTCTGTAACGGGACTGCTTTACCTTTACTTTTACATATTTCAACGTCAACGCTTCATCCTCAGGGTGCTCTCACTCGGTGCCTGTTAAGTTACATAAACGTGTACGTGCAACATTCGTGGTATTAAAAAAAAAACCAGACTGCCTTAACACGTGTTGGCGTTGAAACATGTAGGAGCGATAAATAAAGAACATTATCATAAAACTGTCAATCATTTGTGTACTTGTTTGTTCGTTATACGTATAGTAAAACAATGCAAGGTACAAAGATTAAAATACGTTAAAGGATTGCTTGATCGTCGAAAATGCTTCATTAAATTGCCAGAAGAGAGCGAGTGAGTGGCCTATTTGGCTAATTGCTTAGATAAACGACAAGCGTGGCTAAAACTTTACGATTGCTATAGGCCACATATATTTTCAGCTGGAACTCTAACGCGTGAATATGTGATTTACATGTTGTTCGCAACAGGTAGTTAGAAACCTGCTCCGTGTTTGGATGCCATGCTCCAAAGTAACCTTAGAGAGAACTAGGTCGTCATTCTGACTGCCTGTAAGTCTTGGTGGGTTGTAATTATGCATTTAAATATCAGACTTAATATGTAATTAAGAATAACAAATAACCAGCAATGATCTTTTCTATAGATCAGCAAGTCCGGCAAGCTTTTTACATTCCTTAATACAAAATATTTCCGATTGTACAAACAATTGGCACCCCCTACAGAACTTCCATTTCCTTTTGGTATTCTGTGCCAGTCTTTTTATTTCATTCTTTAGAAATGCATAATTCTGAGTTCTTCATGCCTAAAATGTGTTACGGATGTAATACACAAATTATGCTTTATAATCAGTGTGAGCCAAATTTTGAAGAAAATTCTTCCTTTCTGCAGCAAATTTATGACTTCACAAAATGTCGTTACACGGATCTTCATTCTCATATTTTGTAAAATGTATTTTTTTTGGAAGTCCTAACCTGCGCCCTGATTGTTGTTGTCTGGGTTGTGACATTTAATCTTGTACGTGGGTGAAAATACTTCGAGGAAACCACTTCGACTCTCAGGATGGCTGCGGCAAGTTCTTCTAAAAGCTATCATCTGTTTACAAGAATACACGATGTGGTGACACAGAAGACCACAATATTTATGTTCCTCGCTTCGTAGATTTATCTTAAAATTTCATGTGTTTTTGGAACCGATAAAATAGAGAGGCCTATCAGAGAAACTTTATCTTGAACCATAACAAATGAGTTTAAACAGCGATCAACAATGATTCATCGTTATTCGGGTAAAACACTATGCACAGCCATCCACTTAATCTTCCTCAAGTCGACATAAATTTGGTGCCACTAAATACATGCCATTCAGGAAGAACATACACTGCTACGAAACAAGAAAAAAATGGCCTTGAGAGAAAGCATACAGCTACGACACCAGAAATAGATGGCCTTGAAAGAAAACACAACAATGTCACCAGGAACAGGCGACCTTAAAAAACACACAACCATGAAAACAGGAAGAGATGGCTGTGAAAGAAAACACACAGTCACGAAACAAGGAATAAATGGCCTTGAAGTAAAAATTCTGAAATCACTTGCAGTATGTTGATAGTGTAAGGTATTGCCATAAGCCTGTATTGAGGCATAGTTTTAAGGTCATATTAAACATGCCATTTTGCAGTTTGTACGTTCTGCTGTACAGTCGGCTTTGTCTATAGTAACAGAAAATAAATATTACATAAAAACCTAATTTTAGGTCTTGTTTTTTCAGTGTTGACAATTCGGGAAAAAAGCAGGGTAATTTTGCACTTATTAAAAGACACGCTAAAAATATAAAACTACGTCAACCTAACAATAAAATAATTCGGTTTTACAAAATTTACTTATATATATATATATATATACAAAACACACTTTACGCTTCATATACATCATACTTCCTGCAGTTTCAAGTGACTTTTCTCTCTCTCTGCTTAGGTATACAATATATATTTTGCAAGATTATGTGGTTTAGACGAGACTTTGGTAAGGTGGAATTGAAAGACAGAAAAGTATATATTTTTCTTGTCAACGACAATATTTTATGTTTGTACTACGGCATTTCTAACTAATTTGACTTCAACTCATATATATATCTTTCTTTAAGCCGTAACAAGGTGTGAATAAGAAAGTAGAATACAGGATTACGAAATTAATCTTTAGATATTTCATAGAACTTAATCTCCAGCATGTCTAAGCACTTAACTGCTTTCACTAGTTTAACCTCTAGACGCCTAACGTCAACTATAGTTGACGTACCGCACCGCTAACCTCCAAATTTCCATTTTATATATTTATTCAACAAATATAGGTACCGAATATTTTAAACATGGTGTATACTCTCCGTTTTTTTCTCTTCAAAATGCAGTTTGTTTCATAATT
>Ga0123354_10004361_pt1 | contig 20029 bp, 16 predicted proteins | sample TergutLab28metaG_2_FD_97872 | JGI IMG/M metagenome (GOLD analysis project Ga0123354, IMG submission 97872) | Labiotermes labralis P4 segment gut microbial communities from Petit-Saut dam, French Guiana - Lab288 P4 | ecosystem: Host-associated > Arthropoda: Insects > Digestive system > Gut ...
CCCTGAAGCTCGAAACATGTAGAGTGAAGGACGACTAACCGTGAAATAAAGGATAGTCCATAAGTGTCATCTTGTTGGTAATTATTTCGGAACAATTACAATGATGCACGGAACAATGAATGTTATAAAAAAAAAATATATATATATATATATGTGTATATATATATATATATATATAGTAAAACCCAGATTTCACGTTTTTTTGGGGTGACACCAACTACCTAGAATGGCGTAAAATCTGAGAAAGTATAAAATCAAGAAACTATGTTTATATGGGCATTTGTTCAAGCCTACAAAAATGCAAGATACAGGAACATACAATTGGGCTTATACGGTGTACTATCTAATCATGCCTGTTGTCTCATGTCTCCAGTTTGTAAGTGAAGGGCATAGAAATGTTCATATAATTTTACTGTGGAGAGCAGTGAATTTGAACACTAAGTCTTAAATGGAGGAAATTTAGCACTGAGCTTCTTGTTGCAGAACCATTGAAAGTGAACTCTAAACGAGGAACAATGTGCAGTGGAACTCTAATAAACAGGGGCTTCGCTATAATATGTTCTGTGTGTATTTATTTATGATCTTATGTAAAGAAATTGTTGGTGTATCAGACTAATAGATTGAAATTGTTAGGATGAATTGGTAAGGGTTTGAAATCAAGTGGTCTTGGTCTAGTGAAGGTATTAGGCTTGTATATATGCCTGGGAGGGCTGACAGATTCCATGAAGAACCTTGGTCCAGGTAGCTTGGTAATATGCTTTGTAATTTACATGGATACATGTGAGTAATTGCCAAATTCATGCTACGAATGGTATTTGAATTTGATGAGAAAGTTGTACTGTAATTTGTGCTATTGTATCAGAAATACTATGCTTGATTTCAGGATGAAGCTTCATTGTCAGATAAGGAAGCTGAATTGCAGAAGTTGCAGGGGCTATTCCAGAAATTGAGAGACACAGATAAGGCTGATACAGAAGCCCTTGCTGCCGCACAGCGGAAGTTTCAGGCTGTTAGTTCTGGGCTGTTAACTGATGATGGTGGTGGGGATTCAACTTTACAGGATCAGCTCATGGGTACATATGTTTTGTTTCGAACCCTTAGTAGCTCAATTTGAACATTCTGTTTATGCATGCATGTTTCAGAAAAAAAGGTTTCTACTGGAAATTTTACTACACATGGTCATTGGGAACACCAAAAACAGGATGGGAGGATTTTGTCTGGAGGGATGCATCACTGATCGTAGGATTACGAGGTTGGAGAAGACGGGCTGGGGATAGAGAAGAATGGAGTTGCCTTTTGAGGGAGGCTAGGGCCCATAAGTGGCTGTAGTGCCATGCACTGAGGATTGGTTGGATGGATGGGTTCATGTTTCTTCTTATCATCATGTATCATATTCCTGTATTTCCTTGGGGTTGTTAGGTGTCCTTTGCATGGAGTGCCTAAAATGAAGGCTGTCCAGTGGTCCATCTGCATGTTGAATCTGCAGAATTGCTGAAGGAATTTTGATTAAATTTGGGGTTATAGGTTGAAGTAAAATTACCAGTTTGATTACTTTTGTTTGATATTTATTCAGTATAACCTGGATTTCATTTGGATGGTTGCAGCTGCTAAGCAAGAGGAAGCACAAGCAGAAAGAGAAGTTAAGCAGTCTGAGATGCAACTGGAACACTGTCAGAAAGAACTGATGGAAAAACAGCAGGAGATGGGACAAACTGCAGCAGATTATCAGAAGGACACAAGGAATCTTGAAAAGATGGAGAGGGAGCTCACCAGTTTGGAGGTGTGGTAGCTCATTTGCATGGTACAGGGACTTAATTGAGGAATTGACAGAAAGCTGTTGAAGAAATTCTGTGCTTTTATGCAATCCAAAGGTTCATCATTATGTTAAAAAAAATCTGTCATTGCTGAATTTCTGTCCAAAAAAAACCTTCACCTTATGTTGTCTGTAAAGGTCTATAATAATATTTCTGCTGTGACCTTAGTGTCTGAACTTGTCTCCATTGAGGTCTTTAGCCACATCCTTTGTGTATATTTCTTTTCTCCCAGTTGTTTGTATGTTCTATTTTATCCTTGATTTTATCATCCTCATGTTAATTGATAAAGGGTGCAGATTCTTTAGGAAGCTAGGATAGCTTATTTAGTATAGTATCTAGACTAAGGTCTGGATAACTCAGGAATCAAAGTTAGATTCTCCTTGGGGTCAGAAGATTCTTCCCTTCGCAGCATCAAACAAGCTCAGGGGCTTATTCAGCTCTGGTGCTGAGGTCAAGAATACATGGAGCTGTACTCATATGTCTTCATGATGTGATGCTTTATAAGCACAAGGTTAACTTAACCCTGCCTGTACCTATTACTTTATAAGTTGTAGAACCAAATTGATTCCTTAGCATGACAATAAATGAGGTCATTCAAGAATTACGAGGCTTATTCAGAAAGTAAGTACCTTTTCGCTGTAAAAAAAAATTGAGTAAGGTTTCATATAAAATTTTATTGTCATCAGATTCTACATTCTTCAGATTATTTTTCCACATATTCGCCGCCATTGTTGAGGCACTTAACATAGCGGGGCACAAGTTTTTGTATACCCTCCCCATAGAAAGCAGCTGCCTGTGATGTTAGCCACTACTGACAATGTCATAGAGTAGAGTCCTTGAAATCTGAGGAAAGTGCAGGGACAGATCAGGAAATTGTGAAACGTCTGTTGTCACGCACTCTTTCATTGACCTTACGCGCCAAATCATCATTCACCAAAGATGGACGCCCACTTCGCGCCTCATCATGCACGTTCTCTCATCCTTCATTGAACATCCGAACCCATTTCCTAACCGTGTCATCACTCATCGCATTGTCACCATACACTTGACAGATCTGGTGATGAATCTCACTTGGTAGCACATTCCTAGCATTCATAAAACGAATTACAGACCATATATCACAGTCAGCGGCCCCTTAAATTGTCTTAAACATGCTTATGTTTATGTTAGTTCCTTTGCGTTAGCACAGGAACTAAAATAAACATAACATGAATTTCATGAAATGGCACCTGTGGCTTCTCAATTGATAGAGGAAGTCACTGCACACGCACAAAGTGACAGTCTCGAGGATGCGCGAGAGATATGCGCAGACAGTACTTACTTTCCAAATAACCTTCGTATATGGAAGAAATTGGTCATGGCTTCTTCTATACCATTGTTCTGTAATTGCTTCAGTGTGCAAGACAGTAATTGTTAGTGATTCATATGTTCAGTGTTTAAAGAATCTGAGGCTGTTTGTAGCTGTACAGTTCCATCATCTCTGGATGTCTATTTCCTATATACACAGCAACTTGGATAAATGATGCCTCTCTTATTGAAGGCTGTTGGTCAGTATATTTTAAGGTATTTCATAAGTAACTGGAGTTTAGCTGCTTGAGAATTTAGATGTCAAGTTTGACGGGAGTTTTATTTTGAAGGCTGCAAGTGTTGGGATACTTTTTTGATTTCAAATTCTACATTTTTATGTCAGGTAATGTTTCTAATATCACTTTTGTATTACAGAATGAATTACGCAAAATCAGTTATGAAGATGGTCGCATTGAACAGCTTCAGGATGAGCGTCGGCAGCTCTTATCAGAAATACGGACCCTGAAAGAAAAAATTGATACATTTGAGGCAAGGTAGGCCAGAATTCTACACTTATCCAGCTTTTTAGAATTTTGGAATGTGCAATAAACTCAGCTGATTTACTTTTGGAACTTTTTGTTTATCTCAGTGTAGATTTTTCTAGTTGAGGAAAGGGTCCTGTTGCAGTCTGTACGAGTACAGTAATAAACTTCAAGGTTGCATGAGACTTGGGGATTCACTGGGCTACCATTAGCTTCTCTGGAAGTACATCACTGTTTAGTCTTACCAGGCTTTTATATCGTATAATTTATATGAAGTTCAGGTTGTTAAAAATGACTTATCCTACAAAAATTGATATGTAATCTAGATCTAGTTAAGGTTATACAGATTTCATTTTGAACATTTTGTGATTTAAAGAAACAACATAATGTTATACAGGATGGTGTGATGGCTTTACACAATAGATTTGTGAAGCGAATGAATATCAACTCCAATGAGATATTCATAATCAGAACTCATTTGAGTGATATGTGTTTTCCCACCTTATTTCTCTGTGTCTTTCAAACACTGTTGCAAAATGGTTGGGTTATGACTGTGTCACCTGATAAAGTTGAGAGTGATGAAGCTACTCTTTTGTTGTGTGTGTTAAAGTATTTATTTCATTAAGTGGATTGTTAGTGTGTGCTTTTTCAGTTGATATTTTTGTGACATTGCCATTTGTAGTGGTGGAAAGAATCAGGAAATATTTTTTATGTATAAGTATGACATTTGTGCTTAGCATGTTGGCATTTTGTTGTATGTGGATTTGGGATTTTTTTTGAGACACTTCATTAATGAGTCTTTGAACCTGTGAAATTCCATTTTATTAGAGGCAACATGACAGCTCCTTAAGTGGAAGTCTCAGCTGTGAAGAATTTCATTAGATTTTTTAATTTACTACTATTTGTTTAGGTTATAAAACTTGTATCTGTTCAGGTAATTGTTCGAACTTCCTTTTAGGTATCCACATTTGAACTTCCAGTATTCTGACCCAGAACACAATTTCAAACGTTCATCAGTTAAGGGTTTGGTTTGCAAACTCTTTAAGTTGAAAGAAAAAGCTGCAGCCACTGCCCTTGAAATTGCAGGTGGTGGGAGAGTAAGTAGATCGCAATTTCTGAAAGCAAAGATTTGTCTAAAAGTAAAACCTTGTTAGAGGTTGCTTTGGTTTTCTAGAAACTGGAGTATTATGTTTTTGATATGCATCTTTAAGTGCTAGTGCTTGAACTGTACAGTGTGGCACAAAAGTTTTAAGATAATTTGTGAGGCTGTTAGGCTTGAGTAAATTTTGTTATTCTGGCATTTCTTATACTGAGATTTTTTACTCTGTGTTTTGTTCTAGTGTGGGATATATGGAACTGGTTAATTAATTCTTTCTTAAAAATTCAGTATCTTTGTGTACCAGGTAGCTTTAAAACTGTAGCAAATATAATTTCCTTCCTGAAGTGCTGCCCTTTTAATCTCTATCTGCCAAAAGCTAATCACAAGATATGCTAAAATGTTAGGATTGAAAGTAATTATTTATTTTGCAAAATGCATGTATTTTATTTCCTGCCACATAAAATACACTTTTTCCCCCTTCAAGTGGTCCTCGGAAATTATTCTTTAACTTAACAGTGGATGACATGTTGTTATATAAATAGGCCATTAAATCTGCAAAAAATGCCTTGCTAAATATAGGGTGCATCTTATTACTTTTACCATCTTATGAGACAAGAACTACAGTATATACCATAAAAAAGGATGCTTAAAATTTATTGAAATACAGTTCAATAGAGGTACAGTAGCATAGGCAAAAGTTAATGAAACACAGATGAATAAATTTCCACTGCTGTTACTAATTTATGAACTTTGTTGCCTTTGAGTTTAAAATGTCATGACACATCACGTTGCAGTATACCAGTCAGCAGTGGCACAGCAATATAGAAACATTAGATGTAGCATTTTGCCAGTTCCAATTAAGACATGAATGTACAGTACTGTCAGACATGTCCCCTGCCCCAAAGATATTTTGCTTCTAAATAAAATGTTGCTGTGCTAGAAGGGGCTGCACTATTTTAACTTCATTACATTCTTTATGTGGGAGGGGGATAAAAGGTATAAGTGTGGTTATGTTGGCTATACAGAAAGTGTTGACATCCTGCACAGAATATGACTGTAGACCATACTTTATGTAGGTTAATGTTTTACTGAATTGTTGATACGGGTGTTTCATGTGGATTAGTGTCTTCTGGAAAGTACTAGATGATAGTTCACTTTAGTATAAATATCAGTATGCAGTTCTTGCATTCATGTTGAACATATTTTCCTTGAAGTAGCATGATTAACTACAGAGGCTCATCTTTTTTATTTAGCTTTTTAATGTGATTGTGGACACGGAAGTAACTGCAAAAAAGTTGTTGCAAAGAGGACAACTGCAACGCCGTACGACAATTATTCCTTTGAATAAGATTGTTGGACGCAGCTTGGACTCAAGTATAGTCAGATTTGCAAAGCAGCTGGTAAGTTAAATTAGTTTACTGGTGGTACAGTGATTTCTCAAAAGGTGAATGGTAATCATGACTAGTGGACTGTCTTTATCAGGCAAATGAAACTCACATCTGCTGTTGGAAAATTAAACATAATGTTAAAAGCTTTCATGGTATTGTAGAATTGTTGGTGTAATGCTATTACAAATATACATGCTTCATGCTTCAAAGAAAGAAAGTAAACTTTTGTCTGCACAATATGCAGGCATAAGGGGAGTAATGGTATAGTTACATTCTTTCTTAACCTTATTACTGGTTGAAGGCAAGTGGTTGGTTTCATGCCATGGCCATCGATCATGTTTTAGCCAATTTGCGTTAATAAATCACTTGTAATAGCAGAACTGACTGTATTATTCTATCTATTCTTAGGTCTTCAAAGTGTTCTTGTTCCTTCATGTTCTTTTTACCAGAAACCTGTATGCATTTTCCTTTTCAACCATGCAGGCCACAAGACCCCACCCATCACATTGTCCTTGATCTGCTTACGTCTGATAATAACAGCAATGAAAAATAAGCCATATGTACTCCTATATAGAGAAAGTTGTGTACCTGAAATGAGAAAGTTGTTTATAATCTTCACATTCTTTGTTTCAAAGTAAACGAATCCTGGAGATCCAGACAAGTACATGTAGAACATATAGAAACATGTATGTAGGATTTTGTTTTGAAAGTCAAAGGAATAGATGGGAAGATAAAATTAAAAGTAATGTTTGTTGTTCAAATAGACAGTTTTCAAAATAAATCTGTACTGTGCCAGACCCCATTCAAAAAGTAAATTTAAAACGAGTAATTTATTTTTTGTTTAATGATCTGTAGAATTTTGTAGTGACCGTAATGAACCTTAAGGTTCTGTAACAGCAAGAAGTTTCTTGTAGAGTTGAATGCCACATGCTTCAGAAATGTTATGTACACTGATGTTTGCTTTGTTTTGTTGATACTTGTTGTCCATTTCTACCATGCTAACATAAACTTCATAATTTGTACTCACACTTAATATATTAAGGGCCAGATGCACTGGACTCCATACAACTAATAAATCGTAGAAAACTACATGGTGTTGTGTTTCAGAGGATTAGGTTTTTAACTCTTCCCGGTGGTGTGTCAGAAAGCTTCTGACATCATAATTCTCTCACATCTCCCAATGGATCCACTGTCAGAAGCCTTATGCCACTGACTTTCAAATTTACCACCTTATGTTTCTCACATGCTGTGTTATATACCTGTGTTTTTTTTACATACTTTGAAATCTCTTCTAGTGGCTTGTATGTAGGAAGAAGATATAGTAGCAGTTTCTTTGTTTTGTAGACAGCCTGTGTGGACATTTTTCATGCATTATTCATGCATTTAGGCTGGAAGTAGTGAGAATGGAAATAAAAAGGATGGTAAACTCTACACAGAGTGTTCCTATATTTTTTTGTGAATTTGCACATGGTCTCTTCCTTTCTCCCACTTATTTCCACCTGTGTGAACTTTAATATTTCAGGTTGGTGGTGACAATGTAGAGCCAGCATTGTCTCTTATTGAATATGATTCTCAAATACATCCAGCAATGCAGTGGGTCTTTGGTCAGGTATTTATATGCAAAGACATGGAGACTGCAAAGAAAGTAACTTTCCATCCACGAATCTTGAGGAAATCTGTCACCCTAGATGGCGATGTCTTTGATCCATCAGGAACATTAGCTGGTGGTACGTATTCTATTACTGCTTTCAGAACATGCTTTTATGTTCTGTTGGCATGATGTGCATGTGCCTTTCTGGTTTTTTATATGTGTGACTTCTCCTAATACAAATATGCACTACTTGAACAATTCCGGGTGTAATTTAAAAGTTTTGTAATTTTTAACAAACACAGAAAATTTAATCTCAGCATATTTTGACAGAAGTTAGTCAGAGTTCCTGTTTTAGAAGTCAGATTTGAATTTGAGATGACCCTGTTGGTCTTATGTTTATCATGGAAAATTATTCTTGAATGATATGTTTATTTGGCCAGGTGCCTCTTCAAAAGGTGCAGCTCTGCTGGACCAGCTGGAGGATATTTATAAAACACAAGAAGATCTGAGCAGAAAAGAACAGAGAGTAGCAAAAATTGATGGTGAGATAAATAGTCTTACCAGAGTAGCTGAAAGGTAAGAACATGACTTTTCCATAAATTGGTGAAGGGTCCCAAAGACTGTAGCTTTAACCCATTGGTGCTGGTATTAAATGCAGTGTGTATTCCAAACAAGCGTGTACTCTAAGTGCCCACCATTACTCACATCTTCGGGCATTAGCCACACAGCGCATGTAGACTTTAGTGGACTTTCAGATTCTTGTTCTTCATGAATCATGGGTATTCAGTACTATAAAATGTACTCCAGCTTACATACTGCAGTGTTATAAAACTGAAGTCAGTCTTCAGCATGAGCTAGAACAGAATCTTGTTTGGAATCTGGAAGTTGCTCAGCTAGTCAAGAAATTTGCTGCCTTCTGTGCCATGTCTGCCCTGGACCATAGCCCGAGCCAGCCCAAGCAACTTTGCTGCCACATCCAGACCAGCCCTGAGTATGCCTAATGGATACCAGGAACTCTTTCCCCAAAAGCAAGGAAGCCATAGTAAGAAGCTTACCACCTCCCTGTAGTATTAGTGTGTAGAATGCATGGAGCTTTATCTCCATGTCTCATATACCTTGATGGCAGGGTGCTTATGCGCAGGGGCAACTTCACTGTGATATTGAGCCTAATGATAACATGTGTTTCATATGTAACATGATGCTTCAGGTATAGGGTATTAAAAGAAAAACTGGAGCTGATGACGCATGAGATGGAGCTAGCTAGGAGGAGACTTCAACAAACATCTCATTACCGGCATCAAGCAGAAGTAGATGCTCTGAAGGCAAAGATTGGTGAGCTGGGGGTCATCATATGACCGTATTTACCTATATATAAGATGAGATTTTCTTCATATTTTATTGTCTGAATAGAGACTGGTGGACAGGTGCTGTGTCCTTTGTTAATGACCATTATCTAGGATGTAATACTGTATAGTTTTCACATTTGTACCGTGCATCTTGATATTATCAAAGTTTTATTTATGCACCAACTGATGCACTAGTGAGTTGTCTTAAAAAACAGTATTAACATTTACATTAAAACAGCTCCAACATGTTACAGTGTTACAGTTACACCACCATCAGGGAGTGCATTAATTTGTGCTTACCAAAGTTACAGTTGTTAAAATAAAAGGTAAAGGTAAAGCAGTCCCGTTACAGGCCTGGAGTGGCCCAGAGCGTTCCAGGAAGTTAAGGTTCCCAGATTACATGACAACGGCACAGGATGGTGGTAAGGTTGTCAGTCTTACGCACCGGCCGCCTTTGCCCCCAGGAAATACTCCTGGTACTCATTTCTGTTAGAGGCTGAGTTGACCCCAGGGCCATAGTGTGATCGGAAGGATTTTATGTCAATGAGAAATTCCAATGACACCAGCTGGGATCGAAACAGCGAGCTTCCGATTTGTAGCACAGCACCTTAACCACTGTGCCACCGCAGTCCCCACAGTTATTAAAATAGTCCATTAAAGTACATCAGTGTGTGGTTAAATACTTGGTTGTGTGGCTGCATATATTAATTCCTTATTGGTGTCTATATGTTACACTGTTTGGCAGTAGTGTCTACTGCTGAACAGTGCAACATACAGACACCAATAAGGACCTAATGTATGCAACCACACCACCATAGTATTAACCACACACCGATGTATTTTAATGGACAATTTTAACAACTGTAACTTTAGTAAGCACAAATTAATGTGCTCCCCGATGATGGTGTAACTGTAACACCGAAACATGTCAGAGCTGTTTTAATGTAAATTTTAATGTGAATTTTAATATTGTTTTTTTAAGACAACTCACTAGTGCATCAGTCGGTGAATAAATAAAACTTTGACTGTGTAGTTTGTTAGAGAGTTTCTTCTGAATAGTTGATACTGATCTGCCAAACTACATAGTGTATTTTACAAGATATGTGTTGGTAATGATTACTGTAAGAATCCCAAATTTTATACAGTGAAGTATATATTTTTTTTATTTCATGCATACCTAAAGCAGAGTATAACTGAATCAGAGCATGTAGGAAATTAATACTGAGTAGAATACAGAGTTGTGTACTGCTGTGCGTCAGCAGGAATTGATCAGGGACTATCTGACACTAATAGAAGAAGGTCCTCAATCTTGTACCATGGTGAGGAATGAGCAGAGCTGTACCTCTCTACTCCCTGTATTTGCCTTCTTGGTGTGGAGAGGGATCACTTTACCTGTACTATACACCGCAGTTATGTGATTCTTGTAAGTTGTGGATGATCACTTGTAGGAAGAGGGTTAACAGTGACACAAGTTTCTGAAGCAATGTGTTGTAGTAAGAGTTGTCGCTCTGCATGCCATGATTTTGTATGAAAGATTGGCCGTTTACCTGCATTTATTCTTAACCTCTACACTGATGAGGTGAGTGGTTAGCTGTACACCTGAGGAAACAACAGGCCCATCCAGCCTCCAATTCAATGGAATTGGAGGCTGGATGGGCCCCAAAGCTGGTCTGGACACTTTGGAGAAGAAATGAATGTCTTATCCATGCCTGAAATTGAAGAAGTGAATGATTTGTCCATGCCTGGAATTGAACAAATGAATGTCTTGTCCATGCTTGGAATTGTATCATTATTTCTTGCCTTTAGCCTAGTCCCTATACTGACTGAGCTATCCCACATTTGATGTGTTGTAGTTATGCTTAAATATTAAGTTAATTGTGATTCATTCACTGATCAAAGTAACATGTTACTTGGTGACCAATAACAATATCTGACCTGGTGTTAAAACTGTAAGAATACATTTGTTTTCTTTCTTGTCAGCTTATATTTAATTTTTTTCTCTTCATTGATAATTACTTTTATGCATTAGGAATGTTTTCCTCTGTGACCAACTAGCAAACTTCACACAGTGCAGAAATTTAAATTTCCAAATAGCAACATAGGAAGTTACATGTGTCACTATACCTGGACTGGGCCTGTGTAGATTAGAGGCCTGTATGTTTGTATTTTCCCAGTTGGTAACAAAATATTATTTTGGCCTAGTTCTTGAGGCAGTCCATTTCCCTTGTTAGAAACCTTCTGCAGATTGAAGACTTAAGTCATCTGGGACCTGATATCATGTTGTTTGGTAAAGTGGATACAAATTGACCTGGTATTATATCCTGCAAGACTCAGATCTTTGACACCACTAGAAGGACCTCAAACATTACACACACTCGTGATTTCAGGCTTCCACTGTGGTATAAGAATGTTGGTAACTAGGTACCAATGAGTGCTGTTTAACATCCCAGAAGAGCAAAGGTCCCAATTACACACATTTTCTCCGCTTAATACTTCCTGTTAGTGTAAAGGCAACTAAACACTTCCATTGACTGTACGGTGCATGAATGTTTCATTATCTCATATATGAGGAGGCTTCATCCTACTGGCTGTTTTGTCATTGTATTTGTTTCTGTTCCAGAACTATCTCCGGCTGCCAAATAGTATCCATTTTATTATTTTTTTTCATTGCATTTTTTTCTCATACAGTTCTTGTACATGTTTTGAGCATTTGGAAAACGTCTGTTTCAGTGGAGCTTCAAGACAGAGTAAAGCATTATAAGCAAGTGCAGAAAGATAGTAGTAAGAAAGCAAAACAACTGGAAGATAAGTTGAAAAATGCTAAGTCTTTGCAAGAAGAAGCACTGAAAAATGCGGAAAATGAGATGAAGGTACTAAAGAGGAAATCTGAAGAAAGTCGGGCACAGTGGAAGCAGAGAGAACAGGTAAGACATTGAATGTAACATATTACTAGTTACTACTGCCGTATGTTTCACATTTTTACTGAATTTTGAAAATTGAGCTTCTCTTTGTTAGAGCATATTTTTCTTTTCATTTGAGTCCTGACTTTTTCTTTTTCCAATCGTGTTGATGGACGGTTTCTTAAGGTTATTCTCACTTGTAGCCTGACAGCAGTATTATGATGCATTAACTCTTATCATGTAAACCAGCGGTGCACAAATCCTGTGCAACAAAATTTTGTAGATTGGTGTCTAACATTTTCAGCATAATTATTGCAGATTTTCCTATGTACAAAACTTGTCCATCTGCACCCCGTAGAAAGCACCAGATAACAGTGGTGTTCACAGGTCACTCATGAATTGTGAGTTCTCAACATGGAAATTTCTTTGTGCCACCCTTCTGGTACCTAAAATTTGGAAGTAACTCCCAGAGTTTTGGAAAATTTGTTTACCTCTGTTGTAAGCATTGTATAATAATTGATTTGTCAATTATGAACTGGTCTCTATACCTGAATATTTTAAGTGTGTTTGCATAGTCATGAAAATATCAGTGCAGTTCCCACTGTACAGATTATGTGCAATTTTATATTGGGGAATTGTATGAAAATCTGTGAAGAAATGCAAAATTTGTTTAAAATCATGCAAAAATATTGGGCATTTTACATGAAGACCTTAATTATGTTTTATTATTTCCGGTGACATTAAATCACCATCAAAATGCCCTGAGTGATATGGTATTGAGCTGTTAGGGTACCTGAGGTGGTGTATATATTATGCATGCCACAATATTACATTACACATTCCTTGTCTATATTGTTATCAGTAAGGCATCAGGTATGTTAGAATGCACATTGATCAGTATTTCTACTGAGATGCTGTGCAACATCCATAGGAACATGCATAGTAAATACATCCCAAGAAGTGTCACAGCAGATACCTGTTGTTTTGCGTTATGGTTATAACCCGTAAACCCATGTTTCATCACCTCTGATTGCCTTAGAAATGAATTGTGGATTTCTGAAGTTTTCCTTGAACATCTTGAAATGCTCTGAAACAACTAAATTTTTTGCTTATCAGTCAATGGGCCAGGCATGAATTTTATGGCAGTGTCACATGATTAGGTCTTGTGTCAAAATATTTTGGCATGATACATCATTACCAATTGGCCAGGCTAATGTAGTTGGTATGCTCACTTGCTATGGGCTGGGCAGTCTGGTGTTTGAACCCCGGTGGGGGGTGAGACTTTCAAGGCCTATCCAGATCAGTCCTAAAGCCTTGTATACAACTGGTACTGGGTTTCTTTCCCAGGGATAAGGTGGCTGGTGTTTGGCATTGACCACCCACCCCATTCTAGTGCCAGGGTTCAGTGTTGTAGAGTAATACCTTTACATCCCCTCTGTGCCTTCTTGGCATGACATGGGGACAGTCTTTACCTTTTACCATGTTAGCAAAGGCATGTACAGAGAGTGTCTTTTTTTATGAATAAAGTCCTTGATTTGCACAACATTTTTATCTGTTTAGCTTATGGATGACATTTCAAATACTTACCATCTTTAAAAGATATCACTTCACTTCTGAACTTGGAAACTCAATCACTGTAGCAGCTTTGCTTAGTTTAAAGCAGACCTTGAAGCATACATATTTTTCTTTGGAATCTGATATGCTCTGATAAACTGCAGATCACATAGTGTGCAGTACAAATTTCTTCAAAATGTGTTATTTCTGAGGGACATAAGCTATAACTTTGATGCAAGGAACAGGTAACTAAACATTCTAGCTTCCCTCCACCTAACAGAGGAGAAGTTTCCTTAACTGCAGTAGTGTCATGTTGCGGCTAGTCCAGAAACAAACTGACCATGCTATGTATGTACCCGGCATCATTCTGTCATAAGAGGTAACAGGATCTTTGTTTTTTTTTTTTATGTTTTCCATTCCTTGCATTAAAATTCAATTACTCTAATTAAAATCAAATGCACACACTTGTGTTAAATGATTGTTTGATATATTGCTTTCTTGCATATATCAAGCATTTGTTTTATACAATTATTGTACTCCCTTATGATGGGCCAATCATGTATGAGTTAGTGGTTTTTATAATATTATTGTAAATCTGATACAATTGTGTGCTTTTGTTGGTTTATATTATAGGAATCTTTGTCATAGTTCCTCCATTGCAGAAATGAACTCTGTCACCATTGTTAATGTAGAAAGTAATTATCATGAAGGCTACCATTTGTCTTGTTTTCCCTGGACCTGTTCTCTGACTTTACCCAAAAATTTCCATCCAGGCATTTTTTTAAATTTATAAAAATGTTGGGGTTTTACTGTTTGTTACCTATTTCTTAAAGCTTTGGCATATTATAATGGTACTAAAAATGCAATACATATATTTCCACTACTTTTGAAATAAATGCATAATATTATATTAGCATTATCTGAGTCAAAAAACATAAATACAGCAGTTGACCTGTGGAATGTCTCAGAAAACTTTGGGGTGGAGACTCTGGAAACTTCAACTCAGTGAAAAAGATGCTTCAAGATTGTCTTAATCTGAATTCCTTACCCATCATATTTAGAGAAATGTTAGCAGTAAAGTGTTGAGAGATACATTAAATAAAACTACTCTTTATGTCCTACTTTTTAACCTTCTTGTTGCTGATGTGTGCTTTTTTTTTATGGTCAATAAGTAGGAAGTTTCATCTTTTCTTGTGGTGAGTATATGGTAAACCTACACTATAAAAATGTTTCTGACCTCAAAGTGGATGACACAGAAACTCTTATGCCAGAAATATATGGCACCATTGTTACTTTTTGTGACTGGAGGTACTAGAAGAAACTGCTACCACGTACTTGTCCAAGTCAGTGCTGCAGCCATCAAATCCAGATGTTGGCTTTAGGACCATGTTGAGATATGGGTCACTTACCTCCTGTGTGCCCTTTATTTTTGTGCAGCATTTGTGTTACTGATAATCACTGGTATTATTGACTATAACCTTATGTTATACAGGAGTTTGAAACTTTAAATTTGGAGATAAAGGAATTGAAAGCTTCAATCGAAGCTGGTCATGCACAAAATCAGGCTGCCCAAGAAACTATAGTGCAGTTAACAGAGCAGGATGGAAGGTCAAAGGAACGAGTAGCAGAAGCCAAGGTAAATATATACCATGTTTACCTAAATATAAACTGAGAATTTTTTCCTCATTCAGTGTCTGGCTTCAGTCACCTCAAACGTGACCTGTGTGAGTATTTTATAGACAGTTGAAAGTTGCATGGGAGGATTATCTTGTGCTTGGATAAACACTGTAGTGGTCATCATTGTCAGTGGGCTAATCAGTTTTGATAGTGGTTTTGTGCTTTTTTTCAAATTCATGCTTGGCATACAGCCATCTGAAGTTAGTGTTAATACACATTGAAGCTGTAATATAATGGACAAAAAGAGTTAATATGTGTAAGAAAATTGTTGCTGTGTGTGGAACCTGAAAGTTTATCACAGTATGACCAAATTCTTTCGGTCTGTATTTTGAAACCTTATTTCCTGTGATCCTTCTTGATAGCGTAATTTCCTATCTTGACAGGTAGAGGTGTGTACCCGTGAGGTTTTCCATCCTAATTCTGTATGCACTTCTCATTTTCCCCTTGTCTGCTACTTGTCCTTATTTCATCCATATAATTTCATTACTGTAACAAAGGAGGTGAAGAATGCAAATTTTTAGGCTCCTCATTATGTAATTTTCTTCACGTTTTGTTGCTTTGTCTGAGGACTTGTGATATTGGCATAATAAAAATTTGTTCACACTCTGTTTGGTGTTTGAATAGCTAGTTTTGACTGGAGGTTAGATCTTCTAAACTTAATAATTTTTTTTATCAAAATTAGATAAAATTTGGGTTCAGTTATTTGATTTATAATGTTTGTTGAATATTGTTCTTCAAATAATACTCTTCCTTTCTTTTATTTTGCAATAGGCAATTGTCCAGAAATTGCAGAATGAAGTGAAGTCACAGAAGGGTGCCATTGGTGCAATCACTAAAGAAATACAGCAAATAGAACAAAAGAAAGAGAAAATCATCAAAGACAATGGGGAATATGAACTGGAAATTAAGATACTCGAGCATGACATTGCCAAAATTCAGTCTGAATCAAAAGATTGTCTAGCAAAGGTAAGCGATTTTTACATCTAATTTGACATTCTGAGAACCATGCATTGTGATATATTCTTATAATAAAACCAATGAGAAGCACTGATTTTTCTAATTCATTTTTGGAACAGGACTCTACATGTTTCGGACAGTATCTGTGTCCATCATCAGGAGTCTAGCACTGTACACACAGCAATACATACAGGTTATGCTGTGTGTACAGTGCTAGACTCCTGATGATGGACAGAGATACTGTCTGAAACATGTAGAATCCTATTCCAAAAATAAATTTGAGAAATTAGTGCTTCTCGTTGGTTTCATTATAAGAATTTGCATCTAACTTTCATTGTATTTTAGTGTTGACACTAAAATTTTTAACATCATACTTCTCTGTAATGTAGCTTTTAATTTTAAGCATGTATTTAATTATTTTATAATTTGCTAAGGCTAAAACAATTGCTTTAAGAGATTTATCATTTTGCTAAATGATCAAACTGGCTGTGATGTAGTCATCACTTTGGTAACATATGATGTGACTGTGATAAAGTACCATTCATATTTTAATCATTATAGTTGCCCTAGGATAAGAGTTATTAGACATCTGTACAGTGCAGTAAAACTGTGTTGATTTGAAATTTGTTAGTTTAAAATGCCATCTGATTCAAAGCATGCAGCATTCCCTGATATCATCATAGGATTTTGTATATTTCTTAAGCATTTACTTTGAAATACCTTTACCTTCACTTATATTAGAGCCCTCTGTTGATTAAAAAGTGAATAATTTTAAATATCATTTTCTGGACAGTTCACATAAACAATCGTTATCTTTTTACAATGGATACTTGTGGAACTCCCCATATGGGTACTGCCCATGACAGGGAACAATAGAATCTATACTCCATTAATTACTTCTTCAATATTCCATCCAAATGCACATTATATATTTGCTACATATATTTATTACCAAATCTCCCCTTCATGTTTCACTGAGTTATATTTTATACCATCCTCTGGGAGAACTGTGTATACTTGCTCAAAACTGTCAGCTTTTTACAGGGTTGTATATAAGATGTATAAAGTACAAAATACACAATTTTTTGTAGATTAACAATGTTTTTTTACACTCTTTAAAAATGATATATAAAAATATATTGTTTTTAGACTAATTAACAACAATATGTAGCTCTATATTGTTTTTAATCATTGTAAAAACATTGTTAGTCTACAAAATGTGGTAAAGGTAAAGGTAAAGGTAAAGTGATCCCGTTACAGGCCCGGTGTGGCCCAGAGGGTGGGTAGAGGTATAGCTCTACTCTTACATGACTGCGGCACTAGAAGGGGGTGAGTGGTCAGCAGCACGCCCCAGCCGCACTTTACCCCGGGATAGACCCGGTACCCATTGTACAGGAGGCTGGGTGGGCCCCAGGGCCAGTCTGGACGGGCGGAAAATCTCGTCCCCATCGGGATTCGATCCTGGACCGTCCAGCCCATAGCTCAGTCGCTATACTGACTGAGCCACCCGGCCCACACAAAATATGATATATTTTATAATTTATAACACATTATGTAACATCCTCATATAAAGCTGATGGTTTTGAGCAAGTATAGGAAGTTCTCCTTGAGGATGATGTATAACACACCGAAACATGTAGGAGAGATTTGATAAAAAAATATGTGCAGCAAATATATAACGTGCATTTGGATGGAGTATTGAAGAACTGATTAATATACAAGAATGCACAGAATGGAAAAACTCACAGTCCATAGTCCATTGTTACGTTCATAGAGGTAGCTAAACTTCAGTTGTTCATGCATGTGTGCTGAATGTATACCTAGGTGAGTTATGGCTCTGTCTGTGATTGTCACAGTGGAATGTGAAGTATGTTGTTTCCTATCATAGACTGTGCAGAGGACAAGCTATTGCTGGTATGTGGTAAGTGCATTAATGTACTTGTAACCACATATGGCGTGCTACTGCAGTTTTTGGGATTAGAGGTCATTATTTCTGCTTTGTACTGCTATGAAAATTAGGAAGAGAAAGCACACATTTTTGTGCTAAAAAGTGCATGCTGAAAGTGCCTTGTGTACTTCTTGTTTCAAGAAATGGATGGAAATTTTCCAGCAGCAGTTTGGGAAGTGGAACATGTAACATGTTGTGTTCCCATGGCATGGGAATCCATTGTGTGCCTACAGTCATTCAGAACTGTTTTGTCAAATGTGGCTTTGGCACTCAGTGCAGTCAACACTTCAGACACTTACGGAAACAAGTGGGAGAAATTGCGAGTCATGTGGATTACCCTAGTACCTTTTTGTCTGTGGTTGTCAACAAATCCTGAAATTTTTCTCACATGTGTCATAAAAATGATATTTTGCTGTGTTTTGTTGTGTTAGAATGGGAGATTTTTTTTTCTTAAATGTGTGGCGAACTTATGAACTTGTAAAATGGACTTTGCCATTTCATGTGAAATTTAGTGGGTGTGGTTATATAAGTTGAACCCTTTTAAGGTCTTTCCATTTCATTTATCAGTTGTTGCAACATTTGTATGGATCTTCACTGATTTTTGACATTGTTGATGTTCAGTAACTTTGTTGGTTGATTTAAACTAATTAATCTGCGAACTGATGCCATATCCCAGAATGACGCATGAAAACCTACTTAAGTACATCTGCTGCTAAAAGTATTTACAAAGATTGTCTGATGAATAAGTGAAATACTAAATAGTTAAAACATTTAAAAACATAACAGGAGCCCACAGAAGCGTAATATTAATATTCAAAGCCTGTAATACACAACTTATGTACTGAATTTTCCATTTGTGTATAATGACTTTTCAGGTTTCTGCTCTGGAAAATAAGCACTCTTGGATTAATGAAGAGAAGAAGTATTTTGGCACTCCGGGTGGAGCATATGACTTTAAAGACAATGATCCTCATGAGGCTGGGAAGCGACTTTCAAAGCTTCAGGAAAAGAGTGAGAAACTTGGTCGTCATATCAACACCCGAGCCATGAATCTACTTGGCAAAGAAGAAGAACAGGTAGAGTGTTTTGGCTTCATTTGTAGTACGTGGTTCTGGGACTACCAGTTTCAAGTTTCGGAAGAACTCTGTCCCCAGAGTTATATTGTTCCCAGTTTGAATGGTTGCATAAAAAATACTTTCATGGTGTCCCACAGATAGCAGTGTGATGTCCAGGTGTGTGCTCCGTGAACTGGAAAACTTTCGGAACCATTTTATTACTGGAATAATTTGTGTGGTCGTATTGCAGTATGCTGATTTGATGAAGAAGAAAAGAACTGTTGAGTCTGACAAGGCTAAAATTGTTGCTGTTATCAAAGAGTTGGACCGAAAGAAGAAAGAGGCTCTTCGCAAAGCATGGGAGCAGGTGAATAAGGATTTTGGTTCCATCTTTAGCACACTACTTCCAGGAACTGAAGCTTGTCTTCATCCCCCTAAAGGAATGGATGTTCTGGATGGTTTGGAGGTGAGGAATGAATGCAGTGAAATATTTATGTTGAGTAGACTGCTGACACTAAGTGTTACTGAAGGCGTGGCTGTTCTGTTTACCTTGGAGGTGATGAACTTATATGGCTGAAGTCCTCACATAGCAGTATATCATTTGTATTAATTACGAACCAATTGGAGGTTGGTGTCTTGAGCTCCCCAAAGGCATCAATGTTATGTATTCACTGTAAGTGAGGAATTGATGTCATGAATGTCTTTGCTTCTTGTTGAATAAGTAGTCCTCTGGAAAATGCTTTTTTAACCTTTAGACCCCTAATGTCAACTATAGTTGACGTACCGCACCGCTAACCTCCAAAGTTGCATTTTATATATTTATTCAACAAATATAGGTACCGAATATTTTAAACATGGTGTATACTCTCCG
>Ga0123354_10004362_pt1 | contig 20029 bp, 13 predicted proteins | sample TergutLab28metaG_2_FD_97872 | JGI IMG/M metagenome (GOLD analysis project Ga0123354, IMG submission 97872) | Labiotermes labralis P4 segment gut microbial communities from Petit-Saut dam, French Guiana - Lab288 P4 | ecosystem: Host-associated > Arthropoda: Insects > Digestive system > Gut ...
ACACATCCTACTCACAGTCAGTTGGTCCACGCATTTAGTCACTGTAACACATCCTACTCACAGTCAGTTGGTCCACACATTTAGTCACTGTAACACATCCTACTCACAGTCAGTTGGTCCACATTTAGTCATTACAATACATCCTACTCACAGTCAGAATGTCCACACATTTAGTCATTACAACACATCCTACTCATATTCAGATGGTCCACACATTTAATAATTTCAACACATCCTACCCATAATCACATTTTCAATGCATTCACCCATTATAACACACGGCAATCACACTCAGATCCTACAGCTTTGAATATCGCAAGATTAGTACCAAAACAGTACCTTAAAACAGCACAAGAGAATTAGTTACATTCTGGTCACGTAGGAAACGAACTCGTTCCTACACCTGTTGGCATGCTGCCACCACAGAATGCTCCTCACATAAGACCAGTACTGTGCTACTGGACACAAGTTTTCCTTTCTGATAGCTCTCTCTGATATGTGGAACTGGAAATGTTGCATCTGGAGTATTGCATGAAATATATAACAGCAAAATATGTGGCTCTTTAGTTTCAAAAACAGATATAAATATCAATTTACAAAAATTTATAAAACATACGATGCAGATCCTTATTCCAAAATTAATTAAACATTAGTAATAAGAATTACTTTAACCTCATCCAATTCTATATTAACATTGCCGGAAAAAAGGGGAATAGCACGAAGAAAATATAAGTGGCTAAGATCATGTAATGTGGAACTGACAACTCATCATGTATGAACATGTTTTCTTAAAACACTTGACACCTCATTTTAAAGACAAAAGGTTGGAAGAAGGGCAGGCACAGGACTACCATGTTGTACACCTCAATGTAATATCGGGAACTGCTGTTACCTTATTTGATGCAGCCCACACTTTAATAACCCAACTTACAGTGGCCAATTATCCCACTTTCCCATCATGTATCACCTCTTACATGATACAAGAGTATAAGAACAAAACTGTTACAATTATCATTCACAAGTGCATAAATTAAAATATACCTGAATGGCTTTTGAAATTTCCGTTTGTCATGCCATTAACATGAAATAAGGGAATGTAAACACATACGTGATAATGGAAACTTTCTGACATCTTTATACACTTCTGATCCATTGTTTGTCCTACATAAACATGGATTCCTTCCATTCCGCATATTTAATAGTTTTCTCATGATGTACACTGTAATACTTTAATGTGGAATACCTCCAATAAACATTAACCTTCAATTTTATGGAATCTCTATCCTGACAACAGACTGCTTCATATTACAGTCCTTTAAAATTATAACTTTTACATACGATTACCGTTTACAATGTAATTAATCTCACATACAGTAAATTTTGCAACAATGAAACAGCCTTAGCACACACAGTACAGAAACACGTTCCAGTTACAATATACATATTAGATCCCTTGATATAGCAATATCAGGTGTGTAACTCAGGGACTACAAGCCTGAACCGATAACTGCTGATAGCTTTCAGTCTGCTTCTCCTTCAGCACCATCCTGTTCGAAACCGTCTGTACTACTGGGTTGGGAATCCGGGACTTTCACATCTGTTCCTGGCACAGAGTGGACTTCTTCCTCGAATCTGCTCACAAAAGCTGCATCTACTGCTTTTATGTGATTTAAGAGTTGTTCCCGTTCCGCTGCTCCCCAGTTTTCAGACCATTCTCGAAACAACTTAATGCGGCACTGAAACAAGCTAGGAGGTCGATCATCTCTACATCCTAGGCCTTCAAGGCCAGACACTAAACCATTTACATAACCTGAAGGAACAAACTGTTGAGCCAACACGGGTAAGAAGTCTCCTCGTTGCATTTCGCTCCACTCATTGAACCATTCCGCTACATATTGCACCTGCGCCCGAACAGGAGGCCTGTACCCAGCGTTCGAATCCATTTTCAGTATATTAACATATAACTCTTACGAACTATATACACACATCCGCGCCTCGTTTTGCGACTCAAGTTACTGTTAATCTACTGCCGCAAATTCCTCGTCAGCAGTTATCAGCAGTATCATCATATGAGTCCTATCTCTCGTGACGCTCGAATCGCAACATGCAAATTTCCAAACAGGGAACAGCGTCCGTGACAGACACTAATTGTCATCACGGATACGAAAACCATAACGCATTTGTTTCTCTGACGACCAAGGAGAATAACAACCACACATTACTACCGAGACCGTGTTCACGCTGAATACCCCTGTTTAGCACGTATACGTCTATACATTATTATACATATGCGTGTGAATGTATAATTTTCCATTCCATTAAATTGTTCCAAAGTAATTCGTTTTAGATGTCTTGTCAACTGTTTCGTTTCTTGATGTCTATTGCACAACTGGACCGTCTTGTTCCGGGTCACTACAGTGGTTACTTTCCTTTTCTAAAAACTGAATACCTTCACAAGCACTCATTGTTTTAGCACGGTCAGTGCAAGCTAGCAGCCGTTCTGGTATTCACAACTTTCGGCTATTTTATAAGCAAGCGGATTCATTTAATCATTAGCTAATAATTTGTATCAACGCAATTTTATTAATGCATTATGTTCTGGTGCTCCATGTATTATTTCCATGTGTAGATATTTTTGTTCCTAATTTACAGAGCTTTCATTCACACAGTAAACGCAGCAATATCTAGCACTAGAAGAAGTGGTTAATATGATGAATAAAAGAGTGAAATATCGGTATCTTGCTTCCCCCCCACCCACCCTCAAAGATCATATTTACACCATGTTAATTAGTGACATAATGGAAACAGAAAGTGCAGCAAGGAAAATAGGACAGTATATCAAGTAACACATTAAATGGTTCAGTATGACCATGGGGTTGTTACATACAGTAAGATACACATTACTTACAAATTCAAATATTTGGAAAAGGGCAATATCTGACCACCTTTGGGTCTAAAAGGTTTTTAGATATCATAGTTTGTCTTACCTCTTTCCAAAATTCAGAAGTTGAATAAGATTCTGTTTTCATCATACCATTGTTGTCCATGGCAAAATGTCAGTTATTTGGTGGTATTCTATTTTTATCATGCACTTAAGTACTACTGAAGTCTTTTTATACACTTCAGATACATGCAAGTTGTATTTTTAAATTTTGTTTCATGTCACTAAGTTATAATGTCAATGAAGATGGTTTACTGAAACTGCAACAAATCTCTAATAATTTTGTGCTAAATGCAATAAAAGGCAAAAGTGGCATATACAGACCTGTGTATGTTATAACACAGCCATGTGGAATGCATGATTACAAGATTTTTATTGTATTTGTAAGGCACTAACTTCAGTAGATTTTTGTAGAAGATGGCAGCTCTAGACATTCAACATGATAGCTGTGTTACAGCACTATGATGTGAATGATAATGGGCAATAGTTGAGACAGGTACAATTATGTGTAACATTTAATCTGTTGTAACTGAAAACACAACAAAGGAACACTGAAACACATCAGACAGCATGGTAGTTGGAAGAGATTTCATCTCAATGAAAGGTCATGCCACAGTTCAGGTAAGTCACCAACCTCTCAATGGCTTGGGTTTGAACCCTGGCCACTCCACATTGGCTATGTGGTGGACCAAGTGGCAATAAGACAGGGTTGGTATGATGATTTCAGTTTTGCTCTATCAGTATCATTCATTCCACCAGTGCTCTATACTTATGTTTATTCCCCTGTCATCATCAATCTCTGCACCTCATCATCATCAAATAAAAACTTGTCTCTCATTCTCTTTCCACTTCTCTCAATGAAAGCCATGTCATATTTACCCGAATATAAGCTGAAAATTTTGTCCTAATTCATGATCTGGAAAACTGGGGTGTCGCCTTATGATCACGCACAAAGTTAAATACATTCTAATAAAGTAGATAACGAACTAGATGCAACAGAAACAATTTATTGATCTTTAAGTTACATCACCATGTTTCAGACAATTCTTTGCCCATCCTCAGGAGTGCTAGGTTGTGATTTACAGCACCCGGTATAATGTCCTGCAAAGATGGATATACAATAGATAAGGGCATTATACCACATGCTGTAAATCACAATCTTGCGCTCCTGAGGAAGGGCAAAGAATTGCTCGAAACATGTTGAGCTAACTCGAAGATCAATAAATTGTTGTTGTTGCATCTAGTTGGTCATCTACTTTATTTATGCCAATGATGCATGGTCAAACACACATAAACATAAATACATTTTGTTTAGGTATTTCCCTGAAAATTAAGGACTGTGAGTGCAGTCATCTTATATGCACTTAAATATGATATGTCTTGTTGTTAAGGTAATGGTGCTGACTGGATGTCACACGTACATCAGTATGTTGCACATTTTATTGTAATACAAAGCATCAACTGAACATGTCTGATACGTGCATGTGGAAAAACCTTTACCAGGTACACTACTGCCATGTTTGGGAGCCTTTAACATTTTTTTTTCAAGGAAGAAACTGCTGAAACAACAATCTCCGAAACTACGTGAAAAACTAGGATAGTAAATAATTTACAGTTCATAAGAACTTCACTCCTACTTTCCACCAAAATGGATTAAATCTAATCCTAGGTACAGTCATCCCACTGCATGATCAGAATTATAAGGGGTGAATAAATAAAATCAGACACAACTGATACATTGCAAAAGCACTCATTTTTATCTCAATTATGCACAACATGTTTTGCATGAATGGGTAATGTTGGGCATATCATCGCAAAACCAGTGTTGTTACAATATAACAGTTGTACTTGTCTGTTTTTATTCATTGAGATCTAATCCTTTTTTCTTTTCTTCGGTAAAGCACAGTTTTCATCTTCATCTTCATCATCTTCCTCATCTGCACTATCTGAAATGCAAAAGATAATTCTTAGATGTAACATACAAGGATTTTACACCAGAAAACACACCAAAACTGTCCACCCCAGCTATCTCAGAATATCTTTATTTCTCTGGTTAAGTTTTGATATACATAATGCATTCATGTTTTCCCATCTTGGATTCTCCTTGTGTATTGTGCATCGGAAAAATAAATGAAAGACCCTATCCTAAAGTCCATAATAGAAAAGATATTGAATTTTACAATCTTTGACATGATTCTGAAGTTTGACTCTATTCAAGTAAGCTGAGAAAGCACAGGTTTCTACTACCACTTCAACAGTATCGCTACTTTAAGTGACACATCCCCATCGTGCTAAGAACAATAGACTTATTTATTCATATTCCATCTTACATGACACAATTAATTTTAAGTGTGTTGTGTAAGATGGAATATTGAATAACTATGTATGACTATAGTAGTCCTACTATTTGTAATGCAAAGGTCAGCCATAATTTTTTGTCTCTGGCAAAGTTATTGAAAACTAATCTAGTGGTAGGTTCATGCTTGTGTGAGATACACACTACTACTACTACTACTAATACTACTATAATTACTACTACTACTACAAAGTTTACACTTCTATGAGACATACATACCTACTGTCATGAGGTTCACAATGAATGAGACCTAGATAACAACTAGTTCACTCTTATGTGAAACATACATAACTACTACTACCTACTACTACTACTACTACTACTACTACTACTACAAGGTTTGCACTTACACGAGACACACATACCTACTGTAATAAGGTTCGCAATCAATGAGACATACATAACTAGTTCACTCTTATGTGAGACACACATAACTACTACTACTACTACTACTACTACCAGCAGAACATATCGATTAAAGTTCAACAGGAAATTATTTCTTTCATATTATCATCCCTCACCATCCTTATTACTTTCCTTGATTCATTTGTCTGTAGCCATTCCTTCCTAGCCCTGATCTACGTTCAAACAGCAAATTCAGTCACATTCTTTATCCTTTGCATGGCACAGTTTTCAACACAATACCACATGTCAGTACGTGAAAACTATTAGTTTTCATCAAGACTACATGCCAAAGACCTAACATACATATAATGACAATTATGAACCATCTCACATAATGGACATAGATTACTACTAGATCCTACAGGCAGGACAACTGAGGAATCATAGTTTGATTACAAGCAGAAGCAAGAGATTTTTCTTTTGTCCAAGTACCCAGACCAGCTCTGGGGCACACCACTTATCACTCACCTACATGCAGTGTTAAGATTAAGAACAAGTGCAACGATACCTCTACTTCCCCACGTGCCTTTCAAGCGTACACATAGTCTTTCCTTTTACTTTCATATCTTTACCTTTACTAATACTTGAACAAAAACAAAAACTACAAATGCGCTACTATAATATGTAGCTGAATGTTTATTTACGCTGGAATTGTGTATTTTATTCACATATGATATTGGAATGGTTCAAACTTTCGAAAACACAAAATATGCATACTGAATTAAATAATTTCAGATTGCGGTCTGCTGAGCTATGACACCGTGTCACCTGGTTGATCGGTCTATTTAAGTGTGTTATTTAACGACGCTATCAACTGTTAAATTTGACAGGGGTGGACCTCGTCTTTACCTTTATCCACTACTGCAGTACTACTGGTTTGCTGAGATTGTTCATTCACAAGAGAGGTCAAAAATTCATTGGATTCTCGTTGCACTACTCTAAGCGAGTCAATAATATGTTTCAGACTCCCACCGCCACACAGTTTTGGGCCTGTCGATTCATAAAGTAATGCACCACGACTACCGAAAATTGCAACTTTTGGACTACCATAACCTGTTTCAACCATTGCGCCTACGAGACACACACACACAGCGTTCAGAACCATACATATGAGATTGAGCATATTATCCATGCGGCGTGGATGTATGAAAACATGCCAACATGGTGCTGCTGGAGAATGAGAATGTGAGTAGGTTAACATATGGATTTAATCCGTTTGTTGTGTTCTTACATTTTTGTGCAGCCGAAAAGTCAGTTTGGTGTTTATACATTTTGTTTCTCTCTTCCCACAGTTTTTAAATGAACTAGCTCGAATGTTTCGGAAAGCAAGAAATCAGGGGTCTGTTACTTTAACGATGAAAAGATGTAAGTTTCCATATGAACTGTAAAAGTTATGGCTCATATTAGCACAACAATATAATTTAGTAATATTACATATTTTAATCGATAGATGATGGTCGCACGAAGCCCACACCTCGCGAAGGAAGGAAGCCGCTACCTGAGCCATCTGAATATATGTGCTTAATTCGGGCTGGATTAAAAAACAAGAAAATTAGTACTGTTGTAAGTTCTGCATACTGATATAATAACAGTCGTTGACTGAATGTATGTTATTTTATTATTTGGGGTTCCATTAACATTATCAGGCAAATCCAGTTTTCATTGTTAGCTATCCAAAAGCCCTTACATTACATTAAAATTAAATCATACTTGTGCAGTTTAAAAAATAACTTGCACAAAATATTGGTGTCCATGACATGAAGCATATTTCATTATGACTTACAAGTAGTGTGTGTGGCGTTGTCCAGTTAGTTGAATATATAATGGCATGACTGGAAAAATAATTTACAAACCAAGGGTGTGCTTAACTTTGCAAAAATAAGTATGAATCAGTAATATTCAGGAAACGGAGATGTTCAGAAGAACAAAGAATGCACCTAGAAAATATGTGTACTTAATTCATGTACATTAATCATGCCCATTTTGTTCATAACTTGTAGTACCTCACACTAATTGTTCTTCACGGAAATAAGTTATGAGGCTGTGAACTAAGTGGTTTAGACTTACCAAACAGACAGGTACCTTTGGTTTTTATTAGCAGAGAAATCTTGGAGATGCTACAAAACTCATTTATACTTGGTACAAACATATGTAGAAAGCTCATATTCTTGGTATTTTTCTTTACTTTTTTTGTATACAAATATTTGGTCACACCAGATTTTTTTTGTGTTAAATTATTTTTTGGTCTTCCTTTTCAGGTACACCCTAAGGATGTAAACAAATTTCAGCAGGCATATAGCAGTATGCTTAAAGGAAATTTGGATGGTTTAAAGAAACTGAAGAAAACTAAAACAAAGGCAAAGGCAACACAGTGAATTATTATGTAAATCATTTGATTATGTACTTCTTTCTCCATTTATTGCATATTATTTTTTTCTGTTTGCTCTCGAGTTTTTCGTATAATGCTCAACTGTCAATGCTTGGAAGTGAACATTAAGCAGTGCATTGGGTTATATTGGTGTTTCATGTGGTATGTTTATGAGAAGAGACGAAATACCTATTCATAATAATGTGGAGTTTGTTGTGTGAATGTGAAATGTTTGTAACAGAATTTAAAGAATTTACAATGTGATTCACAAGGATTGTGCCAGACTTTGTGGGTAAATCGTCCGGTTAATTTATAGTCAAAACACATGCCATGAACATGGGCCCAGTTTGGGAAGTTTCAGGAGTAGGTTTGAAAATAAGATAAAGTCGTACCAACAATGGGGGATTTTAGTGGAAACTGTAACAGTACTCTTAAGTGTAAAACTAAACTAATCATAATGTGGTAATGAAACATGATAAACTGTTTACTATGTCCATCCATGAGTTTAATATACATTTGGGCAGCATTGCCACCCACTTTAGTAATGCACCCTGCTGGACCTTCTTTTTCATGTATTTTTGTATTACCCTCAAATCCTTAAACTTTTCAAGTAGGCATTCTTTTCTTTACTCAAAGTCTGTTATGGTACACATAAAATTTGGCAGACTTAATGTCAATCACACAATTGTTTTCTAGTAATAGTGCATTTGCTGCAGATTTAAACATTTTATTTAATTTTTATATGGTAGATTATATTTTATGTTTTGTGCTGTATAAATACTGTTTAGCAATGCTTATTTCATCAGGTTTTTTGTTTGTTTGCAATGTGCACTATGATAGATACTGGGTGAAATGAAGACTTGATTAAAATTTATTTCTTATGAAACCATATTCTTTATATTTGCACACACGTTTAACCAGTCTGACTTCTGTGGCCTGTACTACAGGGTGCTGATATGTCCTTAACCCGACCAGGAAGGAAACAATCTAATGTTTCTGTCAGAATGGCTTGAATTTCCTTTGGTGCCTTGCCTTGCAGGAAAACAAACTTTATGACAGCTCACATCTCAATGTTGTTGATATCACGCACGTCCCTGACATGCTTCCGAGCTTGTTTCCTCCCTGAACAGGCTAAGGACTTATCAGCACCCCGGTGCTATAAATGTGTATTTCATTTACCAAACAAAGAACAAATTATGTATAGAGTCACCCCACAGGTGCAAACCCTAACATACATTTAATTTGTCTTACCTATGCTTTATAATACAATGTGTACAAACAAATTATAGACACACATATTACACTACAGTTGGAACATAAACATCCATTATTGGGAGTAATTAACTGCATGAAGCTGAGCCAATCTTGAGAAGGTAACAGGGTTCTCAGCTAGTCAAGAAATTCCCCACTTTTTGTGGAACCTGAAGGTTCATTACTGTATTCACAAGAGCCCACCTTCTGTCCCTCCTGAGCCAGATCAATTCATTTCATGCCCCCCACATCTGACTTATTGAAGCTCCATCTCAATATTATCCTCCCATTGCTGTCTATGTTTCCAAGTGGTCTCTCTCACTCAGTTTTCCCATCAAAACCCTCTCCTCTCTCTGATATGCTATATGCCTCACCCATCTTTGTGTTCTTGATTCGATCACCGAAATAATAACAGTTGAGGAGTACATATCATGATACTCCTTGTTGTGTAGTCTTCCCCATTCTCCCCTCTTACCTCATTCCTCGTAGACTCGAATGTGTACCTCAGCACTCTAGTCTCAAACACCCTCAGCCCCATTATTTGGAATATATTTTTTTTTAAATCTGTAAACATCCTGCCTGAAAAATAGCATTTCCAGAAATGAAGGTACCCTCCCTTAAGAAATACTGAGACAAAGAATTAACTGAAATGTAGCTACAAATCTACCATTTTTCCATTCACTTGTCCACTGTACCCACAGTTACCCTTTATATTTCAATACAATTACATTTTGCTGAGTATCTCAGTAGACAGTTACGTGACTAGTCGTACACACACACTCTGTATGTTCATTCATTCATTCATTCCATTGGCATGTGCAGAAAGCGACGATTCCTTGCCGTTCTCAGGAGCTTCTTCCATTCCTCTCTGTTATATACCCCTTCCTTCCACCCTCTTCCACCAACTAGTCTTCCATCATCCCTCACTTCATCTTGCCATCTATTTCTTGTTCTACCTCTGAGCCTTGTGGTTTCCAAATTCATGTATAATACTTTTTTGGGAATTCTATTATCTTCCATTCTCTGTACATGCCCAAATCAATGTAATCTATTTAACTTTATTGTGTCTGCTATAGTGGGTTTTTTAACCATTGTATAAATTTAATTATTCGTTAATATACTGCAATTTTCTTTTCATTGTCATACACTGGGCCTTAAATTCTTCTATACACTTTCCTTTCAAAAATGTTTATTTGCTTTCTAGCTTTGTTTGTTAGTATATAGGTTTCTGATGCATATGTTAAGGTTTTGTCTATTGTTGTGTTCTTTAGTCTTAATTTTAGTTTTTTAGATGTATTTTTATTTCTAAAAATAAAACTATACCTAAAAAATAAAATTGTACATATATGTTTGGTGGATACTGGGTAAAATTCCGACATACAAAGAAGCTGAGTCGCATACAGGTTTGTGGAACAGAACGCTTATGTAAGTTGAGGAGTGCCTGTATGTGTATGAATATGTACATGCAGGATATAATTTAGAAATCTACTTTAAGTATGGAAAAGTCAAGTATATATATATGTGTGTGTGTGTGTGTGTGTCTATGAGTACATTGCACATGTGGGTGAATGGAACTGTCCCCATGTCATATCCAGTGACAGATCCTGATAATAGTAGTTTTAAGTGTTCAGTTTCTGTTTAACATTGTGTGTGCATGTGTGTTTCATTTGGGATTAACCTAATATATGGATACTGAGCAACAAACTGTATGTACCTTCATATGAAAGTACCCATCACAAAGTGCCATCTGCATATAATGGAACATGTTTTTCATCCTGTATAGGAAGGCTTCATTTGGATCACTGAGTGTATAACAGCAGTTAATAACTAATGTATTTTTTATTGTTGTGTATGTTCAGTCAAAATAATCAATTCATGATATTCTTAAAACATTAAAGAACGAGATACATGAATAACCATTTTAAAACTTATGCATATTGGACCGTGCATTATCTTGATATTTGAATAAAGGTAGACCAACTTGATGACATTTGCTTTATTGTGTCAGTTTACTGCTACATCCGAAACATGTTGAGCTGTAAATTGATATAATAAAGCAAATGTCATCAAGTTGGTCTACCTTTATTCAAAACCATTTTAAAAGTTAGAAATGATTATGAAACATAGACTCTTAGTTGGTGGAACAATGTAAATTAAAAGTGTTTCAGAACAAGAGTTAGCAGAATACTGGGATATACAATACAATTCAAATGGACATTATGAGAAACAGTAGAGTTAGGAGTTACAGTGGTGTTTCTGTGGACGTTGGTCTGAGATATGATGCTGTCTTGTTGGCGAGTGATTCCTCCAGGCAGTCATACACTTCTTGATCTGCTGGATGCTGATGATTAAAGCACCGTAATCCTCTGAAACCTAAGGAACCACTCATCCAACAACACAGTGTCCTATCACAGAAGACCTGAATCCTTACCAGTACCGTGCAGTATCTCGGTGTGATGCATCCATCTTTAGGATGACTGAATTAGGTTCAGGTAGACGCTGAAGTGATATGGCAGAGAAAATGTGTTCATTATATAGTAAGGTGTCCAATATGTTCTATGGAAATGGAAGAGTGAGTGGATCTTCACCTAGCTAATCCAGTTGAGATTTCAAAGCATGACTACCGAGGCATCAAACAGCCAGTGAGATATATGACAGTGATGTGTGACATCACATACATATATTTCTGTGTGGGCTGTAGCAGCTGGTAGGTGAAATGGGGAGCAGTAAGTCTTCCTTATAATGACATTAGTACAGCAGAGCTTCAGGAGTGTGAGATTTTGTTGTTCTTAGAGAAAACATTCTGCTTCCTTTCTTTCAAAAAATAAATGAGAGGCTTCCACAACATGCTTATGGAGAAAGTCATCCTAGTTCATATTAGGGTACAGTTTGATATCTATCTCATCCCTTATGGGCCTGTCCATGTGCCTGGTTGTTCTGGCTAGGATGATTGTGTTGGTGAGCAGGAGCATTATGGTGTCAGAATGTTAGGAAATTTAATGAAATATGGGGCTGTTTATCATTGTTTTAGATTACTTAGCTTTTGAACTCTGTCTGACACTTAGTGTCCCACCAAAATGGTGGGGGTGCATAAATTTTTCCAAAAATCTGGGACCTACCTCAAAATTCTCGGCACCACAAGTGTGACATGAAGCAAGTTCCATACTGAGCATCCACAAATATTAGGTGCCATCATACAAAATTTAGTCACCTGAGTTTAATGCACCCCTGTACAAATACAAAGAAAATAATGAAAATATTTTTGAATGTTGCTGTGTTTCTATCCTTACGTAAAAAATTGGGGAGCCACTTTCTGAGTTGGGCTTTGTATCTGGGTAATCTATGTCATCAACTTTGCTGTGAGGAGCTTACTAATGGAAAAATTAATTGCAACAATTGTTTTGTTTAAAAATAAAGGGATATTTATATGTTTCAACAGAGGATGGAGGAATATAATAAGGAAACGAAACAGAGACTAGTGACATTTGAAACTGTCACAGTGTGTCTGGCCACTTCTCTTGGGCTCCCTGAACTGTGAAGACAAAGGCACCACAATAGAGCCTGGATAGACCTGCCAGGCCTCAGACATGGCAAACTATTTAAAGGTAGACCATGTAAGAAAAGAGCTGATGACCTACTTAAGTTAAGTAGGCATCAACTAAAAATGGTAACTGCGAACTATACAGGGCATGCTCTTGTAAGGGGGCACCTGTACACTATGGGCCTGTTTGATGGGGATCCAATCTGCAGATTTTGCAGGATGGAGACCAAAACAGTGCAGCACATTATTTGCTGTTGCGAGGCGTTGGCTCATCAGCGCTATAATGTCTTTGAAAGGCTGACTGTTGAACCAACAGACATAAGCACAGCCTCAGTAAGGGACCTTTGCCTCTTCATACGAGGCACAGGGTTATTGAGGCTGTGCTGAATGAAATATTAGGGCTGCACAATAGGCCTAAGCCTGCGGTGCTAACGGGCCCTAAGAAGAAGAAGAAGGCACCACAATCCTTCAAAACAATGGGAATCGCTCACTCAGTAACACACTGTCACAACTCAGAAGACCTAAATCCCCCAGACAGAGAGTAGTTCATAAAAAGTTAGTGGGGTTGGAATGAAGTGTGTAATAAGAGGAGTGTATGGGAAGAGGTATTAACGCAATATGGAGCTGTAAGATAGGGTCTTATCCCATAACTAACCTGTGGTAAAGGGAAAGCAATCCCATGACAGGCCTGGACAGGCCCCGAGAGTTCCAGGAGGTTGAGGCTCCCGGATTTCAAGACAATCAGCACATGAAGGTGGTAAGGTTGTCAGCTCTACGAACCGGCCGCCTTTACCCCCCTGGAAATATTCCTGGTACTCATTTCTGTAAGAGGCTGAGTCAACCCCAGGGCCATAGTGCGTCCGGAAGGATTATGGCAATGAAAAATTCCAATGACACCATCAGGAATTGAACCTGTGACCTTCGAATTTGTAGCACAGTGCCTCAACCAACTGTGCCACCGCGTACCCCTAACTAACCTGTGGGAGGGTCCTATTTTACTACTCACACCTACATAAATATCAAACATCATTTAGGCTCACTTCAGCTGTCACAAAGTGTGCACCCTAATGAACAACAGACAATCAAGTGGCCACAGAGATGCACAACAAAGACGTCAATGGTGTGAAAATTGTGTACCCTGAAATAAGGCATATGATACTGCAATTAAGTTTCAAAAATACTTCCAAGGATTTTATGTTCTTTGTCCTTTGAAATACTTATAACTGCCATGAAGTTGAATATTGTATGATGTTATACCATTTACAGAATATCAACAAACCATGCATTCACCACAAAAGATGAATACCTGTATATACAGCGTGTTTCTGAAATAGGTGGTCATGTAAATCAGGGTCTGAATTTTTTAATTTTGCACTCACAAAATGGGGTTCATATGCTGTTAAAAGTAAATTTGATACTGTAACTTGAAATTGTCACCCACAGTGGTTACACTGAATTGTTCTGCATTGTAACAGTATGTACAACTATGTTTCTTTGCTAACTTACTTACTTTCCTAAAAGGGCAAAGTAGGCTTTTGGGGTCACATTGCTGTGTGTATGTGTCCGCAGTTAAACTCTGGAGCCAGCTGACTTTTTTATGGAACTTCATATATATATCATAAGTTTCGTCATCCCCGTTGTGTTTATAATTAAACTAGATTACAGTGTATGTACTTGTCTGACACAACTATAAGATGGTAGAGATATGTATAGAATTTATTTCATTATTTACACCTGAAGATGGCCAATGTAAAGTGCCGAAACATGTAGTTGTTCTTTATGTAATAAATTCTATACATATCTCTACCATCATATAGTTGTGTCAGACAAGTACATACACTCCAATCTAGTTCATATACATATACATATGCCATTACAGGAAGCCCCCTATACCATACTTCTTATGCAGGCATATAGTAGGAGTATAACCCCACTTACACTTCATGTTGGCACTAGTTGGAAGTGAGCGGTCAAATTCATGCCCCAGCTGCTTCACACCCAGGAAAGAACCCAAGTACCCAATGAATAGGAGACTGGTTGGGGCCCATGTCCAGCCCATATCCTAGTTATTAAACTGATTATGCTATCACAGATATTGTTTGTAAGTCAATGTGATTAACAGGTGGTGATACAAAACCGTACATTTACGAATGCATCTGACAAATTTCATATTCTCAGAATCTGCAGTTTAATAACACATTATTCATACAAGTAAAACAAAATATAACAAGTAACAGATTTGTAGAAGTAGAAATCTATGCACTAGGAAAGTAGGTTATGAATTCTGTTCAGAAATCTTGCTAATTTACTGTGGTGGTGGTGATGAGGTATGGGCAAAATGCAACACCCATCCAAATCCTGCATGTTCCTTCTCATTAAACGTCTATACTGTATACAGTCTTAACCTTTTTACCACTTGCTACATTTGTAGAATCAGCTGTGTGCCTTCTAATGCAGAATACAAGAAGTTAAATGTATTATGTTAATATTTAAACTTTTCCATACATGATGGCTCTGATGCAGGAATACAGCCATACTCTGTTTGTGTGCCGATAAAGAATATTCGACAGAGAATGAAAATATGATCTGTTCTTTGTGAATATGGACTGTCATTAATGACATAATTACATTACCATAATTCTGAGGATGTACGTACATTCATTCACGTACATACCGCAGGTTCAGAATTACAGCAATTTATAAATAAAAAACTACATTCAAATAGTTTCGCAATTTGTAAAAGAACTGATTGTGACGCAACTGTACTGGAAGAATTCGTACTGGTTGGTAACATCTTGCAATAGGAATCTACTCATCAAAATAGATAGGCAGTCCGAAATAAGGGCAAGCTTTTTGCCAGATTTTGGTCATCTCTCCTTCTGTGCCCAGACAATCATTTGCACACTTCAGTAGCAAGTCTCCCTGAAATTAAACATTGAAGACTTTATTCGTTTCATCCTTTTTACAATTCGGAACAACACAATATCTTACACAAGACAATCTGTGAAGATTCAGGTGTTTTTTGATGTGATGCTATATAATTGGACGACTGGTTACTGATGTTCTGAAGGCACCACAATCCTGTCAGGAACTGTACACCCAATGACACAGCATCACATTCCAGAAGACCCAAATCTTCAACAAAGCCACTGTCAGAACAAGTCACAAGACAGTATTTGTATATTTGTGTATTTTGTGTGCATGCACACTGGTGGCAATCAGAACTCGACAAATATTGTAAAGCAGATGAAATCCTTCGCACTTCAGTAATGTTACGGCACTATGCAGTGCTCATTCTCAATTCGCTATTTGCAGGAACCTGAGCTACAAAAACTGAATATATATATATATATATATATATATATATATGTCATGTTAGAAACTGCCTTCCAAGCCTTTCCCAAGAGCAGCACATCTGTGTACAACTGTTCCGTTACTTCATTCATCTCAATATTTTTTTAGTGTCCTATGATTAGGTTCCACCTACAATTTGTCAATGTGTGTAATACTTTTTTCATATGAAGGATAAACATCTTCATTTAGCAAAATACAAGTAAGTTCTAGGGGACCGCGGTAGCACAGTGGTTAAGGTTCTGTGCTACAAATTGGAAGGCCACTGGTTCGATCCCAGCTAGTGTCAGTGGAATATTTCATTGACACAAAATCCTTCCGATTGCACTATGGCCCTGGGGTCAACTCAGCCTCTAACAGAAATGAGTACCAGGAGTATTTCCTGGGGGTAAAGGCGGCCGGTGCGTAAGGCTGACACCCTACCACCATCCTGCAATGTCACAAAATCTGGGAGCCTTAACTTCCTGGAATCTCCTCTGGGCCACTCTGGGCCTGTAACAGGACTGCTTTAACTTTTACAAGTAAGTTTAAAGTTTATTTCCCCAAAACAAAATGATAAATTTGCATTTCTCTTGTGACTGTGATAAAAATTAATGCACTTCTATAAAATTTATAAAATACTGCAATTTGTAATGGTTAATGAAAATTTCATCACACATACAAACAAATGTGGAGATTATTTGTCATGTGTTGTTCCTTTTTACACCCCTGAAATTGCACTGTAATAGTGGCTGCATAATTTTCCTACCACCAGATAAATCTTGAACCTTGTTCCACACAGTTGGGCAGATGATTGGTTTACACTGTGGTCTTCCCAGTTATGACACAGTGCAGTCTGTAAGGTGTTAGCCAAACACAAAGATATGACAATGAATCTTCACTGCTGTGAGAACATCAGATCATTAGCTTGTGCCAGTCATAGTAAAGTAACCTTGAACACTGTCCAACATAAGAGAGAATGTGATGTGAAATTTTAGATCCATGATTTATATTACAGAATTTTTGATAAAAAATGGACAAAAATTTGGATTTTCTCACATATTACGGAATTGTTCACCACATTCCTTAATGCTTTATTGTTAGTTTTTGTAAGACATATGGTGCAACAAATACGTAGTACAGATTCCTTCTTGAGAAGTTTACATCTTCTGACTTGGTCAAGAAACTCCATGCTTTGTATGGAATGCTCATTTTCATGGTCACAGAATATTTCACGATATACCACAGCATGTTATTACTGTATTTAGGGAATAATATTTCAAGATCTGAGGTCCCCACTGCAGTGTTGCTGAGAATTCAGATCTTCTGCAATGTGAAGCTTTGTTGCTGAGCGAGCGGTTCTTAAGCATTATTGTTTTATTTTATATATTATTGACACATACAAATTTCTTTGCTCTGCATAATTTTTTAGAACCAAAAAGCTGATTTTCAGTCTTTGTCTTGCTACATGATCAAGCAAGGTTGAAGTTAAAAACAAGTGACAAATTATTGAGCATTATTTTCGTTGTTACACCATGCATGTTGTTGAGTTACTCAATTATTATACAAACTACTGCACATATATAAAATTTATAAAATTTACACATTAAAACATTAAAAACGCTCCAACATGTTTCGGTCCTAGGACCATCATCAGGGAGCTGTATCGTCCTTGCTAAAGTTACACTATAAAAAGTCACATTCATTTTATTGTACCAGTTGGGTATTGTGGCAGCATGCCATGTTGTGTAATGTTATGTTGCAAAAGAGTGCCCTGCTACTGATGTGCATTCTGTGCTTCGTTGCAATGCACTTTAAAACACTTAGTGATTTACTTTGTCTCATGCCATATGACACAACAAGAACACCAACAGCCGGTCTCAACTGAACACCGTACGACTCACACACAACACACAACATGCTGCCACAGCACCAAATTAATGTAACGCAGTAAATCGCTGAGTGTTTTAAACTGTAACTTTAGCAAGGAACACAGTATGCTCCCTGAGGATGATCGTATGATCAAAACATGTAGGAGCATTTTAAGTATTTTAATGTAAATTTTAGATTATTAAAGACTATATATGTGCATTTGTTGGTGTGTTACTGAAATAAAATACAATACAGATATTTTGTATTGTGCACACCAAGTGGTTTCGGTAAGTAAATTTATTACTGTCGTATGCTGGCAACCTCTACACAGCATGCATCGCAAATGTCATTACAACACAGACGTGACACATGCTGGCATCATCATCATCATCATCATCATCATATGTCAATTTTATTTAGTTTTGATGATGACACATGCCAAATGTCTGTCAATACCTATGTTAGGGAAGTTGATACTGATGATGATGCTAGCATATGCATCATAATTTTTAAGCTATAACAGTACCTGTAACACACTGTAACAAAGTTTGTTGGCATTTGATAATAATAAATTTAAACAGATCAAAATCTTGCACAGGTGGCCACCTTCACAGTTTTCATTCTGTTTATCATGGAGATAAACTGCAATTGAATAAATGAGGCCTTCTGGAGAATTTAATTACCTGTAGTTGTCATACTGATGTTAAAATGTGTATATTTTGATAGTGGTTACCTTATAGCAATAGTTACAAGTAAAGATGCATGTGTCTGTAGGATCCAGAGGCCATGCTGGCTTAGTAAGGACAACCGCAGCCGCTGACAGGAAAACTGTCAGTGCCAAGTGAAGTGAGCACTTGTGTACTGAAAATGAAGTACAGCAATTCAGGGTAAGTTTCAACCAACTTGTGAAAGGATACTGAACACTGTCAATTCATATCCATAAAATGAGATGATACAACAAAAAGAAAACTAATTCATATTCATATACAAAACGCAAAATTGTATGTTGCTGTGCCAGTGCATTATTTGTATATTTATTTATTGTATACTGTACGGCATGTTTCCTTTTGCTCATTCCTTATCCTTGTATTCTGAGATGATGACAAAATGTTGAATGTGCAGGTTACATCTTCCTGATTCTTCTAAATTATGTACAAATCCACGGAGCATAGTCTTTTAGAAGTTAATAGGCACTTAGCTAGTCAAGAAAGAAATAATCAGTCTTTTATGGAACCTGAAGATTCATTACCAGTAAGTATTGAATGAGTATCAATATTATACACACTAGTTAGTAAAATACTGCTAGTTTTGGCTTAACTTTTTATCTTCAGGTTGAACTTCCTTAATTTAAGTTAGAATTTTTGTGAAAGCAATATTTATTTCACGGTCAATCATTTTAGTTTTGTGGTGTATGTTGATTGGTTGTTGTGGTTTGGATGTTGTGGTTGTTGTGGATTTGATTCTGTGGTGTAAGTTGGATGGTTGTTGTGGCTTGGATGTTGTGGTGTATGTTGGGTGGTTGTGGCTTGGATGTGGTGGTGTATGCTGGGTGGTTGTTGTGGTTTGGATGTTGTGGTTTATGTTGGGTGGTTGTTGTGGCTTGGATGTTGTGGTCTATGTTGGGTGGTTGTTGTGGTGTATGTTGGGTGGTTGTTGTGGCTTGGATGTTGTGGTCTATGTTGAGTGGTTGTTGTGGCCAGGATTTTATGGTGGATATTGGGTGGTTGTTGTGGCTTGGATGTTGTGGTGTATGTTGGGTGGTTGTTGTGGCTTGGATGTTGTGATGTATGTAGGGTGGTTGTTGTGGTGTATGTTGGGTGGTTATTATGGCTTGGATGTTGTGGTGTATGTTGGGTGGTTGTTGTGGCTTGGATATTCCGGTGTATGTTGGGTGGTTGTTGTGGCTTGGATGTTGTGGTGTATGTTGGGTGGTTGTTGTGGCTTGGATGTTGTGTTGTATGTTGG